>OHNX01000020.1_pt1 | contig 86688 bp, 75 predicted proteins | sample 1569691 | NCBI WGS metagenome assembly OHNX01 (sample SAMEA3879507, study PRJEB24766) | human gut metagenome | biome: human-associated habitat; feature: feces | place: USA | collected 1985/1987
AGTTAGTTACCGATGACAAGACGCTGTTTGAGTTTCTTGTATTGGAAAGTGCCCAAGCAGGACTAAGCTGGATAACGATTCTTAAAAAAAGAGAGGGGTATCGTAAAGCTTTCTATAATTTTGATGCCGAGCTGGTAGCACAAATGACCGATGAAGACGTTGAGCGGCTAATGCAATTTGAAGGAATTGTAAAAAACCGTCTGAAAATCAAATCGACAATCACGAATGCGAAACTATTCCTTGCCGTACAAAAGGAATTCGGCAGTTTTTATAATTATACCCTGTCATTCTTTCCCGACAAAAAGCCGATTATCAACACATTCCGGTCATTGAGCGAGATTCCGGTATCCTCCCCCGAATCCGATGCCATGAGTAAAGATATGAAAAAACGAGGTTTCAAGTTCTTCGGAACTACAATTTGCTACGCCCATTTGCAAGCTTCAGGTTTTATCAACGATCATCTGACAGACTGTATTTGCCGGAAAGTTCCACAATAGAGTTTTTAAAATCTGCTGCCACTGCTACCACCTTTTATCGGAAACGCTGATGGATAAAGAGATTTAGGGGTGGTGGCAGCACCTTGTTTTATGTGTTGAAAAAGGATGTTGCCATCACTTTCTCATACTTCTCCATCTAAAACTTACAACTGATCCCAAGTTTTCAAACTGACCCGAAAATCCGCTGACCCTGAAATTCTTCATGTTCAGACTGGCTAGGCTATACGCTTAAAAGAAAGCTTACCAACCCGGAAAATCCGCTGACCCGTCATTACCCCCATTGTATCGGAACTAAAAATTAAAATAGGATATGAGTAAAAGTACATTTAAGATTCTGTTCTATTTTAGAAAGAATCAGGTAAACAAAGACGGAACGGTTTGCATCATGATTCGTCTGTCATTGAACGGTGAAATCTCACAGTTCAGTTCTAAATTGAACATCAAACCGGATGTTTGGGACATGGTTTTATGTAAGGCGAAAGGTAATACCCTGAAAGCACGTCAGCTGAATGAAACGCTGGAAGACATCCGCACCTCATTGAAAAACCATTATCGGGACATTGAAGTTCACGAGTCATTTGTTACGGTGGAGAAAGTACGCAATGCTTTTCTTGGGATAACGTTGGGATAACGGCGAAACAGAGGACGCTGCTGGAACTGTTCAAAAAACACAACGATGACGCAAGGAAACTGGTCGGTATCAGCAAGACCCCTGCCACCCTCGCGAAGTATGACCGTTGTTACCGCAGGCTGGAAGAATTTATGAAGGCGAAATATAATATTTCGGATATTTCGCTGAAAGAAATCAATCACATGTTCATCACGGACTTTGAGAACTATCTGAGAACGGAAAGAGAATACCACTGCTAAATTCATGCAGACATTCAAGATGATTGTAATCATCGCCAAGAACAACGGCTGGATTTATACCGCCCCGTTCTCGAACTACAAAATCAGACTGAAGCGGGTGGACAGGGGGTATCTGACGGATGCGGAACTGCAAAAGATAATGAAGAAGAAGTTCCCGACCAAAAGGCTGGAACAGGTAAGGGACGTGTTCCTGTTTTCATGTTATACGGGATTGTCGTATGTGGACGTGAGGGAACTGAAGGCAAGCGACATCAAAATCTCGTTTGACGGAAAGCCTTGGATTATGATACACCGGCACAAGACGGATACTCCGGTAAACGTGCCGCTGTTGAAAATTCCGCAGATGCTTCTCCAAAAGTATGAAGGACAGCTTCCGAAAGGACAGCTTCTGCCCGTATTAAGCAACCAAAAACTTAATTCTTATTTAAAAGAGATTGCAGATTTGTGCGGCATAAATAAAAACATTACCTTTCACACAAGAAGACATATTACTTTTTCTTACCCATTGAAAACAAGAAACTTACAAATATTGTCAGCTTGATAGGTAACGATTTGGAAACCAGTGAGCTTCTCTATTCTGCACTAATCAAAAGAACGCTTTCTTCATGTACAAAAGTAGTGTTTTTCTCCCTCATTACCAAAACTGTTCCACTGAAAAATGGAGAAAATCGAACATTCAAATATAATTTTGTCATTCCTCTATCTTGAAGGTTATGTGATACTCTACGGATAACAGTCGGTGCTTGTTTTATCCCGGCAACAGGGATAGCATCTACCACTTCAACGATAAAATTGTATGTGCTTATACGTTTCTGCAATCAACGATATAAGTTATTATGTACAGATTCATTGCAACACACATTGATTTTTCTACTGAAATAATGCGATATCGAATGGCAGTATCCAATATTCTTATATTTTAATCGGCAATCTATTGCTGAATCCTTTATATGCTGCTGTGCTGACATACTGTTGTACGTACGTCAGCACGTCAATACGTCAGTACGTCATAGATGTTATGCCATTATACCACTATAAATCAAACCCTTACTATTTCTTTTTATTCTGTATCCATCCTAATAACCTCTGATTTTTGATTAACGTCTGTCTGCGTGCTGGCAGACCAACAGGCTGGCAGACCAACAGACCGGCTGGCTGGCGTGCAGACAGACCGACATGCTGGCAGGCAAGCGTGTGTGCGGCCATACGCACTAACGGGCAAGTATGCCCACTGACATCATTACCCTCAGTTTCTATTCTTCTTTTGGGCAGATTAAGCATAGGGAAACGATGCTCTGAGAGTCGAAGTGACAGTTATCTTCCCAATCCGTTTACTGACGGATTATTGATTTCACCTGAAATCAGCAGCAAGGTGTCCTTTGAGTTACTCAAAGGTTTTTCGGTTACTCCCGAAAGCCTTGCTGTCGGGCTTCCTCTCCGAAGTCGGGAAGCCTATTTTTATAGCATTCTGCTTGAGACTTATTGCTTCATATTCCATATTGCCTTAACCTTTTATACAGGGGGGGCGGACTTATACCCAGCAGTTCGGCGGCTCTTCTGCGGTTGCCGCCAGCCTGTTCCAGCACACGGAGGATATGTTTCTTCTCCATGTCATCCATTGCCGGCGAAACGTCATCCGCCAATGGCATTTCGTCAAATTCCAGTCTATCAGCCGTGACTGTATCGCTTTCGCTGTGTAATACTGCCAAGCGAACGACACGCCTCAGTTCCCTCACATTGCCACCCCATGTATAAGCGGGCAACCGTTTCCTTGCTTTCGCATCAAAGCCTTTCACCTATTTCTCAAATTCTTCGTTGGCAAGGTTCCGAAAGAAGTCAGCCAATGGCATTATATCCTCTTTGCACTCGCGCAATGGTGGTATGTGCAGGGTGTATTCCTTCAACCGCTGGTACAGGTCGGCACGGAAACGCTTTTCAGCGATGGCGGTCGGTAAGTCCTCATTGGTGGCGGCAATGATGCGCACGTCAGCCTTCTTATCCTTGTTGCTCCCATTGGTCTGTACCATTTAGATTCCAATGCACGGAGCAGCATCTGCTGTACTTCTATCGGAAGGTTGCCTATCTCGTCAAGAAACAGTGTGCCGCCTGCGGCTTCCTTCCAAAAGCCTTGTTTCCTGCCATCCGCTCCCGTGAACGCTCCCTTTTCATGTCCGAACAGTGCGGAGGCGGCAAGTTCCTTGGACAGCAGACCGCAGTCCAAGGACACGAAGGTACCTGATGCCCGTTTGTTCCTTACGTGGATTTTTTCGGCAATGTGCTCTTTGTCTGTGCCGCTTTCGCTCAATATCAGAACGCTCATGTTCGTGGGTGCGACCAATCTTATCCTACGAAAGCCGCGCTCTGACGCTCGTGAACGGGCGTATTTTTCCGATCCATCCTCTTCTGCAAGATTTTCAGGAGCGGAAAGAGGTTGTCCTCAATCAACTTTTTGGGGATATAGTCCTCTGCGCCAAGCTTCATTGACCTCACAGTGGTAGGTATTTCGTCATAGTCAGTCATAACGATATAGGGGTTGTTCCTGCCCTGTTTCCGCAGTTCTTCCAGCAGGACTATACCGTCACCGTCGGGCAGGCGCAAATCAGCCAGTACCATGTCGTCTTCCTGCATCTTGGCAAATATTTTCCGTGCGCTCCTGCAGGTGGAGGTGCTGACGCTTTGGAGACCCTTACTTTCAAGCAGGCGGCATACAAAGTCTGAATATATGGGGTTGTCCTCAATGACGATTATTCTGCCCATCGTGCCGCCTCCTTCCTTGCCAAATCAACAATCAGCCGTCCTTGTGCCAATACAGCCTCTACAGCGGATTGTATATCTTTATCCGCAATGTCTTCCTTATGGATGGCTTCATACTGTATCGCCAATGGCTGCTCGGTTTTTATCAGCATCCACGAGCTTCTCAGATGGTGTACTCATCCGTCCAGTGCTTTCATGTCCTTGGCCTTCCGCCGCCTTGCGCACCTCATTCACATCCGCCTGTGTCGTGCTTGTCAGCTTCTTCAACGTGTGCCGTTTATTACCGAAAGCAAGCAGGGCGATAGGTTGATGCAGCTTACATATTTTTGTCCGATACTCTGATTCTGTACAATAAAACAATTGCCACTATTCGTCCTCGTATCCTTGCATGTACCACTAAATCTTTTTATAATAATTGGCTGGAACTAAATCTAGTGGTTCTGCAAGTTTATCTGTACTATATAAGACATAGAGATGATGCATTGTACGTGTCATGGCAACATAGAGTGATTTTCGCTGTTCTTCTGTAATCGCACCTTCAAACTTTGGAATTATTACCACATCAAATTGCAATCCCTTTGCACTATGATATGTCAACACCTTTGGTAAAGTATTAGTAAAGTGAAGATTGCCTTGACCTCGCTTGTCATCTGCAGCAGTCTTGCACTTGTATTCCATATTGATACCACGTTTTGTCAACGCTTCACTCATTTCAAGTACTAGCTCATTACTGTAGAACAAGATCCCTATTGATTTTCCATCATATTGTTCTATAAGTTTTCCGATTGCCTCTATTTGGTCTTCATAAGAATTATAATGTATAAAATGAGGAAAATCATTTTCCTTATTCAAATATACCTTCTCTTGATATGGCATTACATTAACACCAACGTATTTTTGAGTTATTTGAGCAACATTCTTTGGCAGTCGATAGTTGTTGTACAACTTCAGTTCCTTAAGTCCAGTTAATTTTGAAATTGCCTCAATAGAGAGAGTCTTTTTACCAAAACGAGTATAGATGGACTGAGCTGAGTCACCGAAGAATAGAAAATGCTTTTTGGCAGTATTCATAAACTCCTGAATTTCTTTAAGCTCGAAGTCTTGAATTTCATCAACTATGATATAATCGGCAGATGGCATCCCCAACCATTTCCACTGATAGTGATAATAGAATTTGTATGATTGCGATGTGTAGCCAACCCCCATAAAGCCAGCCAATGACTTTGTAAGGGCAATCAGAATAACCGAATAGCCCATATCTGCTATTTGAGCAGCCTTGTGCATCGCAATGACTGACTTGCCACTACCAGCGCATCCTGACACCAACATTGAACTATTGATTGTATGGTCAATAAGATCAAGTTGGTCATCATCCAAAGATTCCTCTTCTACAGGCCAATTCGTATTGCATCCCTTTAATCTTTGTGACAAAGTTATAGAGATATCAATTGATTCTTCCGCATCATGTTCTATTTCGTCATCAACAATATTTGAAGCTTTTTGTATAGGGATGGCATCAAGAGTCGTGCCTGATTCGGACTTTGCTATTCTTCGTTTTAGTGCTTCTAACTCACTGAGGGTATTCTCAAGTTGCCCTGACAATTTATCAGCACGATTCTTCTCCGTTTTTGCAGAAGCATCTAATTTTTCAAGCTCAGCCTTTTGCTCTGCTATCTGCTTATTTTGTTGTTCTATCAGTTCTTGCTTTTGGTTTCTTTCTTGAATAACCTTCTCATACTCGTATCTAACTTTCTCCATTTCTTCTTGGTTAGAGTTGTTTGATGAAAAACCTTCCAGTTCCAAAAGAAAGTTTATGTTGTTATCTGACAGTAACCTATTTGTCTTTAAAAAATCAAAATAACCCTCAAAGAATGATGCACAAAAGTTCGCCTGACTCTCTAAAGACAAGCCTGAACTACCAGTATGACTTCCAAGTTCGCTCGCAACGCTATATAGCTGCACTAATACATTACGATAGGATTCAATTCCTCTCTTGATTCTCTTTTTGTCATTGTCAAGAAAAGAGGCTTGTAGCTCCCTATGACTATAGAAAAGTGCATTCTGTGCCACTATAGCCAAAGCACTCCCTGTAGGTCTACGGGAATTTTTATCAATCTTAATTTTATATTCAACACCTTTGCCCCCAATGATTACTTGATTACCTTCAAGGACATCATGTCCTTTCTCGTTATCACCGACTGTATCCAAAATAATAAACTTACAGATAAGTTCAATGGATGGTCGTATGTGAACGAAGAAAGATTCATAATCTTTGTCATTAAAGAATACAACCGCGAGATTGTAGTCTTTCTGTAGTCTTTCTTTTATTTGATTCATAACTTATTGCTTTATTGTCCAATACCTGCTATCTGTACAATAAGTACATAACCTTTCCTATGAGCAATTGATTGCCAATTTCGAGTAAAATCTGTACCACTTTTTTTGTCTGCTTTTTTACTGTCTTCCAGTCTCCAAACACTTATGTCGCTGACAAAAAAACCATTAATGCGTTCAAGATTATTTTCACTAGCCATCTTGGCTATTCTACTTCCACCCGACAAACGTCCAATATAGTGATTGTTATGATATAGATAGTATTTGCCGTCTTTATAACGTACAATATTAATAGGATCGTCTATTTTAACTTCTTTTTCTATATATTCTGCACATCTACCAGGTTGTTGCATGCTATCTGACGTTGTATACGACAAATAATATTTATCAAGACCAGGTTCTTTCTCAAAGATAAGAGCCTCAGACTGATTATCTGTGGTATAAATGTTACTCTGCTCCAAGGCACATTCTCGGTCTCCCTTATACACATGCAGATATTTCTTTGCACGAGTATAAGCAACGAACATCAGTCTTCGCTCTTCTTCTATATCTGCCGCATCGTCAATTACTATGGCTTGGCCCGGTTGATATACACGGCGTAGTTTCAAAGGTAGCCCGATATGTGATGGAGTTATAATAACCGCATCAAATTCAAGACCTTTAACCTTGTGCATCGTTGTAAGAATGATGGTAAGTTTATCTTCTTTGAGTATACGCTCATTCTTGAACTTGTCATAAATCTTATACACCTGACCGCCATCATCATTTCCTGCTACATCCATAATATACGATGCAAGATCTCCATATGTATGGACATCTTCATCCGTTCTAATAGACTCAAGATAGTTTAGCACAAGAGTGTAGGCTATGTCGATATAGAACTGGCTCCAGCAAGGATGATCAGTCATTAGCTTTTGGAGATAAGTTTTCATACGTTCGCCTGTTTCTGATTCTAATTCTATTGCAGGATATTTTTGCAGCAAATCAATCAGGCTATAAATTTCCCTTTCACGCCAAAGTTCACAAACACTAGCACCTTGTATTCTGATTCTTACACCATCGGGCAGAGTGTTTCTTATCAAGGCATAACCTTGATATACTTCGTTGTTTGTCCTAAAGAAGACAGCAATGGTCTTGAAGATTTTATAGTCCTCACCATTTATCTTAGCCTTTTCATTATTTTGCAATACATTGGCAACAAATGAAGGCAGATCTTCATTCCATGATGAACCTGCCGAGTTAGCATCTGTGAATATTGTGTATGGCTCTTGTGGCTCATGTTTCATGAGTTCTGCAGAAGATTTTGGAAGATTATGCTTACGCTCTTCTGGAATGAATATTGCAGCACAATCCAAAATCTTTTGGTATGATCTATAGTTCGTGAACATACCCAACTGAACAGGAACCAACGTGTTATTCAGCCTATCATAATAGGGTTGAGGATTCAATACCTGTGCATACTGTTCAGGCATTATAGGTCGTCCCCGATTGTCTTTAGGAACTCTATCAAAGCCATAGATACTTTGGTTTATATCACCAATAGTAAAGAATTTCGCATCTGGAAACAATTTATGGATAGCAAGCAATGTTTCTAGACGTGGATTCGTAATATCTTGGAACTCATCAACCAACACATACTCAATTTGGGGGAATATAGCTTGAAACGCAACAGCGTCATTCCTTACGAAATCAAGGAAATGTTGTTCCCACAACTCTGTTGGGACATTGTCTAGTTTTCTACCCATGCAGATTTTTGCAAGTGCATGAAATGTATGTACGTGCAACAGATGCCCGATACGACTCAATCCCAGTTTGGTAAACAAACTGTCCAGCCGATTCCTTAGTTCAACAACCACAGCACGATTGTATGCCAAGACAAGAATATGGCTCGGCACTACATGTTCTTTGTAGATAAGTTTGGCACAGCGCAGTGTAAGGACATGTGTCTTACCAGACCCCGGTCCGGCAAGTACATTCACATTTACGTTTCGAGGCTGATTGTATATGTTCAGCTGCTCTTGGTTGCCCTCAAGTTTATCTTCTTCTATCTTCAATGCCTCTTCGGTAAGCTCGTTAAGGATGTTGGAATTTTCAGGTGCATAGTCGCCCACCAAGGCCAAATAGTCTTCATAGTTTCTGCACATAAAATATTTACGAATATATTCGCTTTGCTTTTCACTTGGAAGCATAGAGAATATATTCATCGCAGTGAGTCTGACCTTCTTTACTTTCTCAAGTGTATCAAACTCTTTTCGATAATCGTGCATGGGTGACTTTTCGTCAATACCTTCATCGATAGGAGATTCAGTGAACTCTGTGGCTTGAACCTCTATACCTGTATTCATCAATGGAGTGTGCTCTATATATGAGAGTATTCCAAGAACTGAAAGTAGTTTGTCGAAATATCCGAACTTATCACCATCATCATGAAAGTTCATTTCCAGCAACTTCTCTGCCCAACAGAATGCTCCGGTATTTTCTGTGATGAAGCGAAGCCATTCCAAACAATCAGTTTCCATATTATCGACAAAATCCTTCCAACGCTCATCCTTCACCATAATATGATACAGCACATCCTCTTCCGTCTTTATTATACGGAAGGTCACACCTGGTACATATCGCAGGATGTTAAACATTCCCACGGCAACTCTTTTCTGTATATCGTTCTTAAAAGTATCGGCCTTGGTCACGCAGCCTTTGGGAGGATTACTGTCTTCATTCTTCCATGGCATATATATTATAGTCTCTTCTTTATTTCTGCGTTTTTTAGTCTCTGTTTTCAAGAGTCCATCATAATTGACCTCACCCATTAGATGACGTTGAATGTATTCACGCTCATTCATATCGAGTTCTCGCTCCACACCTATCTTGCAATCAGACAACAGTTTCCGTATTCCATCCATTGCGATATGAAGTGCGAAAATATTCTGGTTATGCTTGACCATATATCTCGTCTCTCCATAACGGCGCGCCTTAAGTTCACAACGCATCTGTTCGTTTAGTGTCAAGAGATTACACTTCATGCAATCCAGGATGGCATTCATGATTTTGACAAACGAAAGCTTATACGGCTTAAAGCTCCTACGCATTTCAGAAATGGGAAACAGTGAATTCTCTTCCAACTTCTCAGCATGTAGCTTCAGATAATCGAACACCAGCTTAGCTGCCTCGTGAGAAGGCGTTTGTTGATACCGTCTGCCATACCCGACAGATGTTCCAAATAGATTAATTGAATTCTGACTCGGAGTAGGAAATTCTTTATTTGATATAGTCATGTCAAAATATGCTAAGTCGAGGTACTTCAACTTAACATATCCAATATGTTCCAGCCAATGGAACGCAAGACGTGATGCCGTTGTATCTAGAAATTTGCCGTTTTCTTCATTCTTAATCCAGATGTTATATGGCACAACTATTGGATTGAGTTTTACTTGCTCAATTGTTTTGAATCTACGAATGAACGCCAAAATTTTATCCTTGCAATCGGTTAAATCTGACCAACTCATCTGACTACGAACCAATAGATCTTTCAAATGTCTGAAATCATCAGGAGAGGTTATACACAAAGCCGGAATCTGACTATGGTCAGGAAAAGCAGCTTCATACATACCCTTATCACGACCAGCACGACCTACCTCCTGAAGATAATCTTCTAGGACTGCCGGTGGGTTGTAATGCACTATATAATGGACATTGGGAATATCCATACCCATACCAAAGGCTTTTGTCGCACAAAGTATGTTTATGCGCTCATCTTCTGGTACATGATCTTCTTCTGCGTTTTTAAACTGGCGATAGATATCGCTTCTTTGGGTTGAATCTAGGCCTGCGTGAAAAAAGCTGATATGCTCAACACAAGAAGCCAATAAAGAACCTTCAGGCGCAGCCTTACATAGTTCATTCAGTGCTTCTGCCGTATCTTCACACTCGTTATGAGTGCGACAGAAAACAAGCATGCAACTTTTTGAAAAATCGATTTTGTTGTCTTCGATGTAGTCCTTAATGGCATTTACACGTGCCGTAAGGTCATGTCCTTGATCTTTCTTGTTCTTTCCCTTTGTTACGGAAAAAGAAATGCTAATATGCTTTCTTATAGGATTATACTCTTCAGATTTCTGTCCCAGTCGTACAATGTCAGGGAAATACGACTTGAAGTCTTGTTCGACTTGGGTGGTCACAGTGGCAGAGAACATGGCAACCATTATATCAAATTCATTCTTGCTATTTTTCATGTCAACACACCACTGAACCGCATTCCTGTAGTCGGGACGGAAGTCCTGTCCCCATTGAGAAATACAGTGCGCCTCGTCGAAGACTACATATTCGAGACCTCTATCCATTTGAAGTCTCTGATAAAGAACATCCATGAACGAACGCACACGGAATCTTTCAGGAGTGATATACAGCAAAGCTATCTCACCTGACTGAATTCTTCGGTAAATTTGTTGCGTTTCAGCTTGCATACGGTCACCGCTAAGGTAATCTACGTTGCAGACAAACCCTTTCGCATGCAGTTCCTCGACCTGATCTTGTATGAGAGCTCGCAAAGGACTCACTACAAGTGTCAATCTGTTTGAAGTCATGGCACGAGCAAGCGCAGGGCCTTGGAATAAAATAGATTTGCCACCTCCTGTAGGAATTGAAATTATGCAATTTCCCTTCCTTTCAAGCATATGCTCAACGATAGGCTCCTGACCTTCTCTCCAATCTTCATATCCCCAACTGTCAAGTATTACTTTCTTGAGATACGCAGAGTCAAGCTGTTCTTCAATACCACTTGTGTCCTTGAAGAACAATCCTGCCTTTTCTAAAGATTCACGATAAACTTCTTCATTGTTCCATAGAGTGAATACGGAAGCCCTGGCGTGACAAGTTTTTGCCAGACCAGAATAATCCTCAAAGTATGGGTCTATGATATAAAAGTTGGTGTCCTTATGGTTGGCCATCACCAATGCGCAGTAATGCTCAAAGATAGGCCATGCTGCCAGTATGCACTGTCTAGCCGTTGTTCGTTTGAACTTTTCATCTTCATCACTTTCTGCACCATCCTCATAGTCACCTTCGAATGGAAGTTTGTCCCACATGATGAGATAACGGTCAATATCCATATTGTCCCATACGTAACAGAACGCCTTGTCAGAGCGATAATTACCAATTCCTGCCAAGAACTGTTCTTTTGTAATAACTACCAAACCATTGCTGCGGGTACCAATATACTCTAGTTTACGGAAGCCACTACCTATGGCAGGTACATAGTATCCACAACTACGGGCATATTCCTCTACACTACCAAGTTCTTTATCATCGTTTATTATATAAATCAGTGGCTGCAATGGATTCTGCTCATGTATCTTCGCTAGTAAAGTCATCTGGTAATTCCAATATGCTTTTCTGTTTGTTGAAGCAGGAGTTACCCTTAAAGATGGAGCATCTAACGACATAGTGCCCTGACTTTTTACCATATATAGCTTCGAATCGGTAGCCTCTTGTCCCTTTAGTTTCCAAGGCACTAACTCGGGCATCACAGGGGCGAAATGAGTTAAGAACGCATTCCTATATTTCTGATATTGGAAATTCTGATAGATGGCGAAATTACCATTAGATTGTCTTTCTGCCCATACGTTTGCTGTTAATTCTGATTGAACAATACCAAGTCTTGTCTTATCTGCATCTGTCAATAATGCAATATTAGTCGAAGCCATTGACATAGGAAGTTTACATTCCTTGTCAATAAGTTCTCTAAAACTCCATTCTTTCGCCTCCTTGCATTTATGGACACGGTCTTGAAGTTCCGCACCTATGGTAAAGATACGAGCATACTTGTTCTCATACATTTTTTTGTCTGAGAACGAATCAATATCAATGCAATCTATGTTACTCTTTGGCTTGGTAAGATACTCTGCCAAACTATCTTCGGTGAATGTAATCTTGTCTGATCCCTCGTTCTCCACACGAAGATACTGAGCCAAGTTGCAAAAGAGTGGCGTAGCACATATGTCACAGAAACGTGTTAGTACGCAGTTCCACAACTTATTGTCTAACGGATGTTCATCTAGGGCTTCTTTGTTGATTACCTTGTAGCCTTCGGTTGCGTCAGAAGGATATTGCACAGGTATATATTGCGCTATTCTTGACCACAGACTTTTGGGTGCAATCAGAAGTATACGCTCCACGTCAGAGTTACTTACTGAGCCCAGTTTGGCAATCTCTTTTAGTTTTTTCTCCAACTCTGAGTCAAGAGAACGCAATTCCTGAAAGAATTGTTTGGATGTTTTGGCAGTCTTCTTAAAGTATTCAGCATATATATCCTGCTGAAGAGTGGCAAGAATATTGTTAATCTGCGCTGGTAAGAAATTTCTCAAGCTATCACAAAGTGATTTGTCTTTTGAAAGGCGATACAGTTGATTCCAAAACAGTTCATTGGTAAGTTCTGTATCTTCCGCTGCATTGTGCTTGGTGTGTAGAGAATAGGCATATCGGCATGGGTTAAGAAGAATTTCAATTTCCAGCGTATCCCATACAAACTGGTTGGTTGTGATTCCTTTCTTCGCTAGAATAGGTAAATCCCATTCCTTGATATTATGTCCAACTACGATATCCTGCCGATTTAAAGCACGACCTAACGAACGGAGCTGATCTTCCGATTCATAACTGCGCATGTTATCTTCCTTAAGGAAGGCAAACTCTTTGATTGTTTCGCCATCCGTTTCAAGGTCAAATACAACGTAGGGCACCTCAGCCTTTTCCGTATTCCACCATTCCTCCACAAATTGCTTGTAGAGCTTTGTTTCAGCAAACTCTTCTATAACTAGATTCCTAGCATAATCGTCAGGAAGGACTTTAAGCAGTTGATATTGTTCCGTCTCTTCGGCTGTTTTGATTGCGTTTGCAACTAGCTTAGCGTTCAATTTCTTCAGGAAGTTCTCACTTTCGAAATTGGCTACCGCAACATAATTCTTGACAAAGTCAAGAATTTGAGCGGGCTTAAGCGTATTGCACCAAGTTGCAACCGCATCCCAAGATGAGATGCGATTCAGTAAATTTATGTCTACGATATCAAGGAAACAAAGAACCTTATATTCATCCTTGAGATTTTCTACCTCTGCAAGATATTCGGCAAATTTCTTACCATATACACTACGAAGGAATAGTATGAAGTCATTGCTGCTGGTTCCTAAGGCGTCTGATGAATACAAAACTGACAATCCCTCCAACTTTATAGCACCAAGAAAGGTTCTTAACTCCGCCTTATGTCCATCCATACTCTTAGCTATAAGAGTCCTGACAACATCATAGTAGCCTGACAAGTTATAACCGGAAGTCCATAGTTGTTGTACCTCTGACAAATCCAAGTTGCTATTTGCCATTCGTGCATTGAGGATTCTTTCTTTAAGTGTTGAAGGAAGGTTCTCCTCATCGAATACCTTACGTAGCAACAATAAGAGACTATCGTTGATTTGTGGCAGATGTTCTTCCAAATATAACTTCTGAAAGCCTTCCAATTTGATGGAATCCAGAAATTTGAGCCCTTTACCTGAATCTGATTCCGCCCACAAGTTCAGAGCATATCTTAATTCGTCAAAATAGTCTGCTAAATCATATCCTGCATTCCACAGCTTGACTATAACATCGATATCATATGGATCTTCTCCAAATACAGATGATATCATTTTGTTACGCAGACTTACAGTACCTTCAGTTTCACTCAACTCAATGCCACTTGTAACTAGGTTTAACAGACAGTTTCGTGTGTCTTTATCAGAGACCAGTTCGTCAATTATTGCGTCACGTTGGTCTGCATTACTGCGTTCTATATAGTCTGTTAGTGTATTGACTATAACTTGATTAACTCCATCTTTCGCAAGGATGCTAACAACCTTGTTTGTAACATTTATGTTGTATGAATCGTGCTTTTGGTCAAAGCCTTCAATTCTAGCAAATTTACCGCGGTATTCAAAGGCTTTTAAAAGAGTTTGCGAATCGAGTGAAATTCGCTTGACATCAATTGCACTCCAGCCTCTACGGCCAGATTTTGGAGTAAAAATGACCCACTCGTTATCTCTTGGATAAGAATCAGATTTCCATTCATTTCCCGTCAGATAGAAGTCAATAATCCTATTAGGTTCAGTTTCGTTACAGCTAACGCCATAGTTGTTTGCCAGTATAAAACCAAAATTTTTCTTTGTGTCAAAGAACTTAACGAAGCCAATAATAGGCTCATATGCGTTTGGAACTGTTTTCTTTTTTGCAGTTATCGTACTTGTTGGCTGAGATGTAACCTTTTGAACTATTACACTCAGACAATGGGTTGACAGGTCGATATCCATAACCACACATGAAACCTTACAGCCTTCAGTCAGTTTGAACTCTTTGGTCAGTTTATACTCTGCACTTATGCCGAAGCCTACATCTATATGTGCAAGTTTTTTATTAGTATTTACTACAGTACCTTCAACTATCATGCCTATAGAAAACTTGTCTGCATTCTCCATCAAAGGATCCGTCAAAAGTCGTTTTCTGCTTAACTGGATTTTATTGCTTTTGAATTCAAGGATTACAACATCTAACTCATCGCCCTCTTTAATCAGTTTTGTTGCATCATTATGAAATCCCCAAGCCAGTTCGTCCAATTTGATAAAGCCTATATGTCCATCAAACTGAACGTATACACCATAGTTCAATATCTTAGACGCTGTGGCTTTAAACATCTTACCTTTATTGGCTTCTGCATAATTCTGGTCTAGGAACTTCTCAAAAGTAAAGGCATTACTCTCTTCGTATGGTGAAACAGAAGAGTTGACCGAGCTATTTGAAGGTTCCAGCCGACTAAGTTCAGAATCATTAATCACATGCTCGGGGTCTTTCGGGAAGAAAAGGCCCTTGCGTGAGGCATAGGTAAGAATATCATCAATTGAGGCATTCTTTAGGTTTGCGTATTGTTGAAGAGTTATCGTAGCCATAAATATTTATTCTATCAGTACTCTATTTTATCTTCTTCTGTCATTTGTGTACTTTCTTCGTTGTATTTTATTTCTATGAGGTCTTGAACCTTTACTTTAAGGATTCGTGAAATCTCCACTAATTGTGCCAAGGAGGGTTGGAGTTTGTTAGATCTCCATCGCGATACGGTGATTTCCGACATACCTATTTGTTCTGCTAGCCATTTATTAGTAAGCATCTTGTCTGCCATGACGACACGCAACCTATTCAGACGTCCTGTTTTTCCCATATTGATTTAATTGATGTATTATGATTCAAAATTACTATTTTTGCCCAAACAATCATCATATTCCGATAATAAATTAAATTAAATAAGCAACTTTTGTTATTCGTAGTATAACAATTCGGAAGCAATGCCAGATTGGAGACACCATTTCTCTCAAAGACAATGCTATTACGGATACAAACTACACGCTGTCTGCGGAATATGCAGCGCAATCCATGACTTCGACAAGCGTACACGACCTCCATTTTTTCAAGGACGCAAGCTCGGAATACCAAGACTGCATGATGCCCGGCGACAAAGGTTATCTGTATGCAGAGGTGCAACAAAATCTTTTTTGAGACAGCAAGAATCAGCCTGGAAGTACCGTATCGACTGAACCAAAAGAATTGGAGGTCTCCTTCATGGGCTTACAAGCGCTTCAGGAAACACATTGAAACCGTCTTCTCTCAGCTCAATGATAATCTCATGATGATTCGCAACTATACCAAACAATCCCGCGGGATCTTTACCCGCATGGCAGGCAAAATTGTGGCTATGACTTTCATACAATATGTAAATTTTGTCAGACAACGTCCAGTCGGGAAAATAAAATATGCGCTAATTTAATTCAACCAATGGGTTTATTTTCTTTCATCTTATAGTTCCTTTTAATTTATTGTCCCTATTTTTATTGTGTTATCTTCTTTGTATTTTTTCTGAGTACAAATTCCAATCAGATACGGTTTTGGCAACATTGTGGATTTGTGCAAGAACTTCTTGCGTGATTGTAATTCTTTTGTTATTAGTAGATTGGATTTGCGCAAGAGGCTCTTGCGTAAATTGCGCATCGTTTAAGTAGCGTACTCCGTCTGCTATTTTCTCCATACTTGGAGCTATCAACTTTGCATCTGTTTCTATGAAACTTTGCAATGCTCTCAAAGGATATGCCTTTGCAAACTGACACATATAGGTAAGGTTGCGTTCCGAATATCCTTTCTTTTCAGGAAAATTCAGACGAATAGCCTTAGCTAGTTGCTTGATGATTTTACTTCCCCATCCTTGCTGTTGCTGATGATAGAGAATATAGTTGCCCACTTTCCAGTAGTGGAACAGCATTTGCGCATTGGCTGCGACAATCAGCCTAACTTGCGCCTGTTCTATTTCCGAACCGACAGCGTGATGAACGCATCTAAGTTCGTTTTTTCTATGTTGGATTCCTTGTTGTTCATATTGTGATAATGGTTTCTGCAAATATACTTATTGATAACTGTTTATGAAACTAATTGATACTTTTATAGTTGATTGAACTTATTCATGGCATTGGCTCTAATGTCATCCGCTATGTCAATGTAGGGCTTCATGGCTTTGTAATCGCTGTGTTCCGTCCATTTCATAACCACTTGTGCAGGAATTCCGAGAGCCAGCGCATTACAGATGAAAGTCCTTCTTCCGGCATGGGTACTTAACAAAGCGTACTTGGGTGTAACTTCATCTATGCGCTCATTTCCCTTGTAGTAGGTTTCACGCACAGGCTCGTTGATTTCCGCCAGCTCATCCAGTTCTTTCAGATAATCGTTCATCTTCTGATTGCTGATGACGGGCAATGCCATGTGATTCTCAAAATGAACATCCTTGTATTTTTCAAGAATGGCTCTTTGCTGTGGTCGTTCAGTTCGATTATTAGGCTATCTGCAGTCTTGACTGTGGTTACTTCAATGTGGTCGGGCTTAATATCGTTTCTTTTCAAGTTGCGGACATCCGAGTACCGTAAGCTTGTAAAACAGCAAAATAGAAAAACATCTCTGACACGTTCCAAATATTGTTTGTCTTTGGGTATCTGATAGTCTTTCAGTTTGTTTAGTTTTTCCCATGTCAGGAAGATTACTTTTTTAGAGGTGGTTTTCAATTTGGGTTTGAAAGTATCGTATGCAATGTTCTGATGATACCATTTCTTGAAGCTCCAACGCAAAAATCATTTGAGAAATCCCATCTGTTTGCCGATGGTGCTGTTTCTCATGTCTTTCTTATCACGCAAGAAATTGACCTATTCGTTCAACCCGAACTCGTTAAAGTATTCAAAGGTTACATCTTCCTTGAACTCTTTGAGGTGGTTTTTCACCGCTGCAAATTTCTCGTATGTGGATGCCGTCCAATTATTCTGATTGCCACACTCCTTTACAAACTCATCGAACACTTCTCAAAAACTAATTTTCGCTTCTTCCTGCTGTTCTTCACTTGTATTTTTCATTCGTAAGTTGAACGCATCCTTTAACTGTTGGGTGGTAGGCATGGCTTCCTGTACCTCAAACTCCTGAACACGTTTTGCATTTCTGCATAGTATTTTTCTGATGCGCTTTGCTTTAGCTTGTTGGTACATCCGTTCTTTACACGCTGCTTGTCTACATCCCATTTGGCTACGTCAATTCGGTAGCCCGTTGTAAACTCGATGCGTTGGCTGGCAAAGATGACACGCATACGGATAGGTACGTTCTCTACGATTGGCACACCGTTCTTTTTCCGGCTCTCCAATGCAAAAATGATGTTGCGCTTGATATTCATAATTGGGTGCGTTTGAAATTCTACACCCCAATATACACCCAATTATTGAGATAGCAAAAGACATTTAGAAACATTTAGTTTTACTCTATGTTGTAATTTGCAATTGATTATCAGTTGTTTGCAGTTTTATGATATTCTATGAAAGTATAAGTTCTAGAGTCTGTCTCTCCACTGGAAAGAATTGCAAAACAAATAAAATCCCTGTAAATTAATACTTTACGGGGATTTTTTGTTTTTGGTGCATGGCAAATGAGCATATCACTTGCAACGGACTTTACTTTTATAAAGATCATTTTGTTTTCTGATAAATTTCCGGAAGTGTCTTTGACGTATTATCTTTTTCATTAGAAAGTTCGGGAGCATTTATACCCTCATGCCCTCACTGTATGTATAATGGGTTTATTATGAATGACTTATATGATAATGGTAAAAAAAATTGCTCTCACTTATACTCTCATGCCCTCACTACGTTTTGAAGTTGATTTTCACATAATATGCTTGCTGTCAGCCATATATTCTTTTTTATAGACAGTTCCTGCCTGGTATAAAATAGGGCGTTTTCAAGCCTTTTCCTCGTAAGAAATGCGCATGAAAGAGGAAACTTCCACGAAATGATAGCTTACGGATTCGCGGCAGCGGTAAAAAAGAACAAGACATTTTAAAAAAAGCTCTTGTTCTTTTAAAAAAAGGCGGTTATCTTTTTTAAAAAGCTCTTGATCTTTTTTTAAAACGCCCTTGTCTTTGATATGGAATTTTATTCTGGACTGAGGCATTTTACATATACATACGCATAAGCTCGTATGTACGTAGGTATAGCCTTGTATGGATGTATGTGCAAAAGCGTGTTTATACCCGTTCTCTTTGTATTTCTTTAAATGCTTTTCACTTATTCTTATTGAATTTGTGCATTGATTTCGTTTCTGAACTTTATAGGATTGGTGATAAAGTCAAATTTGTTGGTGACCCCGCCTGTAGTAACTACAATAGAACCAAAACCGAGCATACGTCCCATGAAGCTTTGATTAATCCGTATTCCTTCGCATTTGTTTAAAACCAATTCAAGGGCATCCCGGTTTAAAATACCGGATTTTAGAATGACTTTCTTGTTTGTGACAACATATTCAGCTCCCATCTTAAGAAGAATTCTTTTTATCAATTGGAATAATCCTGACAACAATAGAAATATGCTGACATAATAGAATAATCCGGTTTGTGCGGAAGAAAAGAAGGCGCTTAATAATAGTAGTATTACCGGATATGCAAATATATACCAGTGAATATCTGCTTTGTATTTAATTTCTTCACCAGCTTGTAGATTGTTTTGGATATAGCTCATCGTTTTTGTAAATTAATAAATTGCATAATTTTATTATCAAGAGACAAATATACAAATAATCAGAATGGTATGAAATAAATCTAGATTTATTTTAAGGCTGAAACTTAAAATAAAAACAATTCTTACTTGTTCTTATTCTTGTTAATCTCTCTCTTATTATCAAATATTTTATTCTTGTACTTGCTGTTTCAAGAATTTGTAATCCTTATAATTTTTTCCTCTCTTTATTCGGAAAGTTAGTTTATGCCATTCATCTTTTGTTAGGGGGATATCCACGTTCATGCAAAAATAGCAGGTTTCGTAGCCAATAAGAGGAGAAATCCATATTTTTCCTATACATTCTTTCTTGCCGGAGTTGGAATAATATAAAAGACAGCGTACTCTTCTTATTTGTATGCTGTCTTCATTGCATACTTTTACCTCTATACGTTTACCTTTTCCGATGTTGTAGAATTGGGGAGCAGACATTTTTATTTTGTTTAAAATACTATCTTTATCATTTACACTGACTACGACGAACTTCTCTATATTGTTTGGCGATTGGGAGAAAGTGCTTTTTGTGGCAAACAACAATATTAAAAGTAATGTTATAATTTTTTTCATGTGATTGGACTTGTTGGTTAAAGCAGTAGCAGATTATTAATTAAGAATTTATTCTTCCGATAATAAATACTTCATACTGCAAAGTAAATGTTTTTTGTTTTAAGGGTTATAATTGTTAAAATGCAAAAATAGCCTGCATCCGCTAATCTGTCAAGGGCTGTTTTTCATAAAAAATGTTCAATTCTTTGGTATTTCTTTGGGGTTTTCTTGGTATGAAATTTCTGATAGATTATATGAAAAGTGATTTGGAGGCTATTGAAATTCTTTTAGAGTGGTGCATTAAGCGATGGGATGTTTTAAAAGTCTGGTTGGCATTTTAATGCTTTATCTTTGTAATTTGAACAAAAAGTAATAAATAAAAGAGGTATATGGACATTCTTGTATGGAGTGGTCTTGGAAACTCCGATTATTTGGAAAAATGATGTCGTTTTCCAATATATATTTGTACTTTTGGCTGAAAAGAAAAAAAAGGTATATCCCGTGTTTATATCGGGTGTGTTTATATGTATTTTAAATGGACTACGGTTTTATGACAAACATTATAGATAATATGCTCTCTTTGTGTCCGGTTTCTGAAGATACGATACAAGAACTGAAAAAATGTATGATTTTATGTCGTTTCCCTAAGAAATATCAGTTAATAAAGGAGAATACATTTTGTAAATCAGCTTATTTCATAGAAAAAGGAATGACACGTTCTTTCTGGCTTGTAAATGGAGAAGAAATAACAACCTCCTTTTCATGGGAAGGAGGTATTGTTTTCAGTATGGACGAGTTGTACTATAATAAGCCGAGCGAGGAATTTGTGGAAACGCTTGAAGATGTAGTTGTTTACAAAATATCATTAGCTGATTTAACCAGACTGTTTCAGACTAATATTGAATTGGCTAATTGGGGGAGGATTATTCATCAAAATGAGTACAGGCGTTTGCATCGTTCTCACAAAGAACGGCTGACTTTGCCAGCAAAGGAAAGATATGAGGAGTTTAAACAACAGTTTCCTCAGATATGCCAACGGGTGAAGTTAAGGTATATTGCATCTTATTTGGGTATAACACTTCCCACACTTAGTCGTCTCCGAGCTAAGAAATAATTTATGTATTGCTGATTTTTTGTCATAGGACAAATTTAAAAGCCTTTAAGTTGTGTAACTTTGCAGCATTATTAGTAACAGTTAAAAAGAATCAATTATTAAATCTATTAATTTATTATGGAAAAAATCTCTTCTGCAGCATTTACTGATACAAAGCCTCATTATGATCTTCTTGATGGATTGAGAGGAGTTGCTGCTCTTATGGTAATATGGTATCATGTATTTGAAGGTTTTGCTTTTGCTAGTGCCGGCAATATCGAAACTCTCAACCACGGGTATCTTGCTGTGGATTTCTTTTTTATTCTTTCGGGGTTTGTTATCGGTTATGCGTATGATGACCGTTGGGGGAAGAATTTCACTATGAAAGACTTTTTCAAACGCCGTTTGATCCGTCTTCATCCGATGGTAATTATGTGTGCTGTTTTGGGAGCTATTACGTTCTGTATTCAGGGTTGTGTGCAATGGGATGGAACGCATGTCGCTATTTCCATGATTATGTTGTCTTTACTTTGTACAATATTCTTTATTCCTGCCATGCCGGGTGTGGGATATGAAGTTCGTGGTAATGGTGAGATGTTTCCGTTGAACGGACCTTGCTGGTCCCTGTTTTTTGAGTATATAGGTAATATTCTTTATGCGTTGTTCATTCGTCGGTTATCTAATAAAGCATTGGCTGTGCTGGTTGTGATGCTGGGTATGGCATTAGCGTCATTCGCTGTTTTCAATGTGTCTGGTTATGGGAATATGGGAGTGGGATGGACACTCGACGGAGTGAATTTCTTAGGTGGAACTTTGCGTATGCTTTTCCCATTTTCATTGGGTATGTTGATGTCGCGTAACTTCAAGCCTATGAAGGTGAATGGGGCGTTTTGGATATGTACTATTATACTGATTGCGCTGTTCTCGGTTCCTTATCTGGAAGGATTGGAGCCGATTTGCATGAATGGTATTTATGAAGCTTTTTGTGTAATTGTGGTTTTTCCTTTTCTTGTGTGGCTGGGGGCGTCGGGTACTACTACGGATAAGCAGTCTACAAAGATATGCAAGTTCTTGGGAGATATATCCTATCCGGTTTATGTAGTACATTATCCGTTGATGTATTTGTTCTACGCATGGTTGATTGAGAATAAACTTTATACATTGGGAGAAACTTGGTATGTAGCTGTGGGTGTTTTTGTTTTGAGTGTCATTTTGGCTTGCCTGTGTCTGAAACTGTATGATGAGCCTGTGAGAAAATGGCTGACTAAGAAGTTTCTTGCTCCCCAATAAAAATACTGTATTTCTTGATTGATGTTCATTAAAAGGGCGGATACTATATAAGAAAATATTACAGCTTTGAATAACAGACAATTAGATGAATGGCATCCGATCAGTAAATTCGGATGCCTGCATTGGATTATATCAACAGGGCTTTGGGGGTGATTTCCTTTTCTGGCAATAGTTACATATGCTGATGAGAGCATTCCGAACATAGACCTTTCAGGACATAATTGATACTTTGTACGGTGAATCCGGGAGGTAGTGTCACGATGGGCACGTGGATACTTTTCATACAAAACGTGCGGTGACAGTTCTCACAGTAGAAGTGAGTGTGGAGGTCGTCTACCTCACAATTGCAATCATTGCTGCAAACTGCATATTTTAACGATCCTGTACCGTCATCAATGCCATGAATCAGATGATGGGCTAAAAAAAGGGTTATGGTGCGGTAGATGGTTGATTTGTCTACCGTATCCAATTCGTTTTCCAAATCCAACAGTGAAAATGCTTCTTTGTGCTGCATCATGGTTTTTAGAATAAGCAGACGTATGGCTGTCGGTTTGATTTCCCGCTGTTCCAGTTTTTTTAAATAGATTGTTTCATTCATAGGTCAAATCATTTTATTCTTTCCATTTCTGTATTCTCATTGCATTAAAAATGGCGAGTAAAGCTACACCTACATCTGCAAATATGGCTTCCCACATAGTGGCCATTCCGCCGGCTCCCAATAGCAATACTAACAATTTCACTCCGAATGCCATTGATATATTTTGCCATACGATGCGATGGGTCTGTTTCCCTATTTTTATAGCTTCCGCCACTTTACTGGGTTGGTCTGTTTGTATCACTACATCCGCAGTTTCTATAGAAGCGTCACATCCTAGGCCACCCATGGCAATCCCAACATCGCTGAGTGCCAGTACGGGAGTATCATTGATACCGTCTCCTACAAAAGCTACACGATTTTCAGAATTTGCTTTTAATTGTTCTAAATGTGCTACCTTACCTTCGGGTAGTAAATCGCCGAAAGCCTGTGTGACACCTATCTTTTCGGCTAAATTAGAAACAATTGTCTGTTTGTCTCCCGATAATATTTGAATATTATTAATATTTAAGTCTTTCAGTTCGCGGATGGCTTGTACAGCATCTGGTTTTGGTGTATCCGCCAATGAAAGATATCCCAAATATTTGTTTTCCATTGCACATAACACGATTGTTTCTGTCATGTCGCTGATTTCATAGGGAAAAGAGATGCCGTATTTTGATAATAACCGTGCATTTCCTACATATACTTCTTTACCGTTTGTTACGGCTTTTATTCCATATCCGGCAAATTCGGTTATTTTCAGTGACGAGTTAAGGGATATACTTTGTTCTTTTGCATATTTGACAATGGCTTTTGCGATAGGATGATTGCTGAAACTCTCTATAGAGGCGATAAGTTGAAGCAGTTCTTTTTGCGAAACACCTTCGGCTGCCGATATTGCCTGGACACTGAATACACCTTGGGTGAGTGTTCCGGTTTTATCGAATACTACGGTGTTTATTTGGGTTATGGCATCTAGATAATTACCCCCTTTGAAAAGAATCCCTTTGTGAGATGCGGCACCAATACCTCCAAAGTATCCTAATGGAATGCTGACCACTAATGCGCAAGGACATGATATGACTAGGAATACTAAAGCCCGATAGAACCAATCATCAAAAACAAAAATGAATTCAGGTTTTATCAGAGAGTATAAATAGGGGAGTATGACAACTAGTATTGCCAGTCCTGTCACTATCGGTGTATAAATTCGTGCAAAACGGCGGATAAATAATTCGGCAGGGGCTTTTCTTTCTGCTGCATCTTGTACTAAAGTGAGGATACGTGCTAACGTACTTTGATCATACGGTTTGTTTACTTTGATCCGTACCACTTTATCTGAAGCGATCATTCCTGCTAAAACTTCTTCTTGTTTATATAGAGTCCGGGGAACACTTTCTCCGGTTAGGGCGGCCGTATTAAATGAAGCGGAATCTTCCAGTAAAAATCCGTCTAGAGGTACTTTTTCTCCAACTTTTACTTCAATGGTTTCTCCTGGCTGTACTTTTTCCGGTACTGTTATTTTATATGTGTTGTTATATATTACAGTGGCTGTTTCGGGACGTACATCCAATAATGCTTTGATGTCGCTGCGTGCTTTGTGTACAGCTTTGTGTTGGAACCATTCACCTATGAGATAGAACAGAATAACGGCAATACCTTCCCAGTATTCTCCTAGATAGAATGCTCCTGATACAGCTATTCCCATTAAAGTGAATTCATTGAAAACTGATTCTAATTTTATTTTTTTCATTGTTTCTTTTTATTTATGACAACAAAGATAGCGGAAAGAAGATGCAACTAAATTGCAAATTATATTGTACCTTTACATCGGGTAATTTTTTATATACATGAAAAAACGATATTGGGCTTTTTTGATAGGAAGCTGGTGTTTGTCTGTAGGAATGCAGGCAGCTAAGGTGGATACTTTGTCGGTACATAGCGATGCAATGAATAAAGAGGTTCAGGTAATTACCATCTGTCCGGATAAAGCCATGGCAGGTGAAAAATGTCCCGTACTTTATCTGCTTCACGGATATGGGGGCAATGCGGGAACATGGCTCGGGATAAAACCGGAATTACCTCGGATAGCTGATGAGGAAGGAATCATTTTTGTTTGTCCGGACGGGAAGAACAGTTGGTATTGGGACAGCCCTTTGAACAAGGAGTACCGTTATGAAACATTCGTGTCAAAAGAATTGGTGAACTATATTGATAAGAATTTTACTACGAAAGCGGAGAGAGGGGGACGTGCTGTCACCGGGTTAAGTATGGGTGGTCATGGAAGTTTATGGTTATCCATCCGTCATAAAGATGTCTTTGGAGGAGGAGGTAGTATGAGTGGAGGTTTAGATATCCGTCCGTTTCCCAATAATTGGGAGATGAAGAAGCAATTAGGTGAAGAAGCGAGCAACAAGCAGAGATGGGACGAACATACGGTAATTAATCAGTTGGATAAGATAAAGAATGGTGATTTGGCTGTTATAATAGATTGCGGTTGTGATGATTTTTTTCTGGAAGTGAATAAGGCTGTACACGAAAAACTGTTGAAGAAGAAAATAAATCATGACTTTATCATCCGTCCGGGTGGGCATACAGGCAGGTATTGGAATAATGCCATAGACTATCAAATACTATTTTTCAGTAAGTTCTTTAATAAATCGAAATAATAAAATGGATAAGATTGTTTTTATCACAGGAGCTTCCAGCGGTATCGGTGCCGGATGCGCTCGCAAGTTTGCTTCACAGGGAGCAAGTTTGATTTTAAATGCCCGTAACGTAAATAAACTGAGTGCATTGAAAGAAGAATTAGAAAAGCAATATGGTGCGAAAATATATTTGCTTCCTTTTGACGTGCGCGACCGTAAAGCGGCAACGTCTGCTTTGGAATCATTGCCCAAGGAATGGCAATCCATTGATATATTGGTGAATAATGCTGGGTTGGTTATCGGTACGGATAAAGAACAGGAAGGCAGTCTGGATGAGTGGGATATTGTCATAGATACTAATATTAAGGCTTTGCTGGCAATGACACGCCTGATCGTACCGGGAATGGTGGAACGTAAACGAGGACATATTATTAATATTGGTTCTATTGCCGGAGATGCTGCTTATCCGGGAGGTAGTGTGTATTGTGCTACAAAGGCTGCTGTGAAAGCTTTATCGGATGGACTGCGTATAGATTTAGTTGATACTCCATTGAGAGTGACTAATATCAAACCGGGGCTGGTGGAAACAAATTTTTCAGTTGTTCGTTTCCGGGGAGATAAGGAAAAGGCGGATAATGTATATAAAGGCATTCGTCCATTGACGGGAGATGATATTGCGGAAACGGTTTATTTTGCAGCTTCCGTACCGGAATATATGCAGATTGCAGAAATGTTGGTTATGCCTACTAATCAAGCTACAGGGACAATTGTTTCACGTAAATAAAAGAGGTGGACAGAGATATAAATAAAGGCGGCCCTTTAATAAAAGCCGCCTTTATTCTTACTTTCTCATTTTACCTTCTTACCTTAAAAAAACAATTATAATTCAATAATCAATGATTGACGTGCACCGACTGTCATATTTTTGGTAAGGTCAATTTTTTTGCCACTGATAAGTTCTTTACCGCTTTTTGAATCATTTGTCATTATGCGGTAGTGGTCATTTGCCACCACTTGTTCGGCATCGGTGCTGTTTAGGACAATGAGTTCAGTTTTCCCAGAATTAGTACGTGCGTACATATATATTCCGTGTTGGGGAATATGGTACTTAACTGTTTTCTTTTCCATCTTCGTTTAATTTAGTTTGGTTTTACGGCGGCAAATTTATATGTTTTTCAGCATATCTTATATAACTAATCGTTCAAAAATCATAATAAATCATTCATTTCTTAATCTATATCAATAAAAAATCCTCTTCCACATATTAGTTGAAGAGGATTTTATTTATTGTTGTTCAATGAATTACATCAAGAACCCAAGTAAAATACCGGCAGCTACGGCAGAACCGATTACACCGGCTACGTTGGGACCCATGGCATGCATCAGCAAGTAGTTGGTAGGATCATATTCCAGACCGATAACCTGAGAGATACGTGCCGAGTCAGGAACAGCAGATACACCGGCATTGCCGATAAGCGGATTGATTTTGTTATCCTTACCTAATACCAAGTTGAATATCTTTACGAAGATAACTCCCGAAGCGGTAGCAATGATGAATGACAATGCACCCAGCGCGAAAATCAAAATCGAATCAATGGTAAGGAATTCTGAAGCTTGCGTGGAAGCACCTACTGTCAATCCTAATAAGATGGTAATGGTATCAATCAGCGGACCGCGGGCAGTTTCTGCCAAGCGACGGGTTACACCGCTTTCTTTCAATAAGTTACCAAAGAAAAGCATACCCAATAGAGGCAGACCCGACGGAACCAGAAAACAAGTAAGCAACAAACCAATGATAGGGAACATTACTTTTTCTGTATGAGAAACGACGCGTGGTGGTTTCATACGGATCAAACGTTCGTGCTTGGTAGTGAGCAGACGCATGATAGGTGGCTGGATAACCGGTACCAATGCCATGTATGAATAGGCAGATACCGCAATAGCTCCCATCAGGTTAGGCGCCAGTTTGGATGAAAGGAAGATTGCTGTCGGACCGTCCGCACCACCGATGATGCCGATAGCACCAGCCTGCATCGGATCAAAGCCCATTGCCAATGCAATCATGTATGCACCGAAAATACCAAACTGTGCGGCAGCACCAATCAACATCAGTTTAGGATTTGAAATCAATGCCGAGAAATCCGTCATTGCACCGATACCTAAAAAGATAAGTGGTGGATACCATCCGGAGGTAACTCCTTGATATAAAATATTAAGAACAGAACCTTCCTCATAGATGCCGACTTTCAGTCCGGCTTCCATGTTGAAAGGAATATTACCGATCAAGATACCGAAACCGATAGGAATGAGCAACATCGGCTCAAATTCCTTGGCCACGGCAAGGTATATGAAGAATAAACCTATCAGGATCATTACGATATGACCAACAGTAGCATTGGCAAAACCCGTATATGTCCAAAAGTCAGCTAGGTTATTCCCTAAAAAGTTGATAAATTCTCCCATATTATTCAATAATTACAAGGTCAGTACCTTCGAGAACGGATTCTCCTTTACTTACATTGATTGCGGTGATCTTGCCGTCTTTGTCTGCATTGATGTTATTTTCCATCTTCATAGCTTCAAGGATAATGATGGTTTGCCCCTTTTTTACGGTATCACCCACATTTACCTTGATATCAAGGATTACCCCCGGCAACGGAGATTTAACGCCCGATTTACCTGTAGAAGTTGCAGCAGGCTTTACTACTGTAGTTGGTGCCGGAGCAGGGCTGGTTGATACAGGACGAACTACCGGTTTCACTACAGCTTTCGGAGCTTTTTCCATTTCCACTTTGTAAGGAGTACCGTTCACTTCAACATGAGCGATATTGTCTTCTATATCTCCAATGGCAACTTTGTATACGTTACCGTTGATCTTATATTTATATTCTTTCATCATTTTATCTTTTTATTGGTGACTTACTTTTTGTGGGGAGTTTCACGCAAGGTATAAATCTTGGAACTCCACGGTGAATAACTACGTTTTACACGGGTAATGGTAAGAACGGTTTCTTCCACGTCATGTACATCGCTTTGCATTTCATGCATGGCCATGGCGATAGCGGCGAATACTTCGCCCGGAGCTTCACCCAATTTCTTTTCTTTGGCTTCTTGCTTGTCGGTAATACCTTTTACCTTCATGGCATTGCGCTTGCTCAGGTTTACAGAAATCTTACCTACACATTTGAAGAGAATGAAAAGTAAAAGAAGACCGCAGAATACAACGCTCATAGCAGAGATGGCCATACCGATACCACTACCGTCGTGTTCTTCGAATTTTTCCATCTTTGCATGACTGTTGATAGTCTTGTTATTGGTGCTCGGAGTCACATATTTGTCTGCGCTGGAACCTTTCACCTCCCATTCATTTGCTGCGTCGCTGACACGTGCGTATGATTGGTTTGCTTGCAATGTGCCTGCCGGAACAATAATCTGATCCAATAATTTTTTGCCTGAATCATACAATCCAATCCAATTGTCGGTTGCGGCATTCAGTGTGAAATTAGTGTGGAAAGTACCGCGGTTGGGTTCGCCGTCTGCCCAGAATAAAGCGTGCTGGCGAGGTTTGACCAAAGTCAATACATCACCTTTAGGGATAAAATAAGTAGCAGTATCTCCAGGCTGGCTGCTCACCTTCAGTAAACAACCGGCAAGGTCTGCGCTACCAAATGATCTGTTGAATATTTCAATCCATGCGCTGTGTACTCCGTAGTCATCCTGGAAATTGCTCTCATTTTCAATCAGCACTTCATTCAGTACCAGCTTGGTGTTCGATTTCTGTTCTCCACAAGAACATAACCCCACCATCAGCAGCAAAGAAAGGAATATTCCTATATGTAATTTCTTCATGTTCAATTCTCAATTTTTAATTTTTAATTAAAGAGGAATATTACCATGCTTCTTAGCCGGATTGGTTAATTTCTTAGTCTGCAACTGTTGCAATGCACGGATGATGCGGAAACGGGTATTACGCGGTTCAATCACATCATCAATGTAGCCATATTTGGCAGCATTGTAAGGATTGGCGAACAGCTTGGTGTATTCAGCTTCTTTTTCGGCTAGGAATGCGGCAGGATTTTCCTGTTCTTTGGCTTCGCGTGCGTATAATACTTCTACTGCACCTGCACCACCCATAACGGCGATTTCGGCAGTAGGCCATGCATAATTCATATCACCGCGAAGTTGTTTACAGCTCATTACAATGTGAGATCCGCCGTATGATTTACGCAGGGTAATTGTCACTTTGGGTACAGTCGCTTCGCCGTAAGCATACAGCAACTTGGCACCGTGGAGGATTACACCGTTGTATTCTTGTCCTGTACCCGGAAGGAATCCCGGAACATCTACCAATGAAACAAGAGGTATATTGAAAGCGTCGCAGAAACGTACAAAACGAGCACCTTTGCGTGACGCATTGCTGTCAAGCACACCCGCCAGGTATTTGGGCTGGTTGGCAACAATACCTACAGACTGGCCGTTGAAACGTGCGAAACCAATGATGATATTTTTAGCGTAGTGAGGTTGGACTTCCAAAAACTCACCATTATCTACGATGGCGCTGATCACCTCATACATATCGTATGGTTTGTTGGGGCTGTCGGGGATAATTTCGTTCAAAGAGTCTTCCAGACGGTCGATAGGATCGGTACAGTCTACATAGGGAGCTTCTTCCAGATTGTTCTGAGGAATATAGCTTAACAATTTGCGGATCATGGCTAACCCTTCTTCTTCCGTCTTGGCTGTAAAATGAGTAACACCGGATTTGGTTGAATGAACGCTTGCACCACCTAAGTTTTCCTGGCTTACATCTTCACCTGTAACAGTCTTTACCACTTTCGGTCCGGTAAGGAACATATATGATGTGCCTTCCATCATCAAGGTGAAGTCTGTCAGAGCAGGAGAGTAAACAGCTCCGCCTGCACAAGGACCGAAAATACCTGAGATCTGCGGAATAACACCTGAAGCAAGAATATTGCGTTGGAAAATTTCAGCATAACCGGCCAATGCATTGATACCTTCTTGAATACGTGCGCCACCTGAGTCGTTGATACCGATACAGGGAGCACCCATTTTCATAGCTTGATCCATTACTTTGCATATTTTCAGAGACATTGTTTCTGAAAGAGAACCGGCAGAAACAGTGAAATCCTGTGCAAAGATGTAAACTAAACGTCCTTCTATGGTACCACAACCTGTTACTACACCGTCGCCCGGATAATGTTTTTTCTCCATGCCGAAATTGGTGCATCTGTGTTCCACAAACATATCCATTTCTTCGAAACTGCCCTCATCCAGCAGCATGGCTATGCGTTCGCGGGCTGTATATTTTCCTTTATCATGCTGTTTTGCAATTGCTTTATCACCTCCACCCATGCGTGCTGTAGCCCGGCGTTCGATAAGCTCTTTTATTTTTTCAAGTTGATTGCTCATTTTACTTATGATTTTACAATTTACGATTAAAAAATAATTCTATTTACGCTTGAACCAGACTAAATATACTGACTTCAATCGTGAATAGTCAGATCTCGTGTTTTATGGTTTTTCGCAAAGCTCGGTCAGGACGCCCAAAGTTGATTTGGGATGTAAAAAAGCAATTTGCAAACCTTCAGCACCTTTACGCGGAGCTTTGTCAATGAGACGGATGCCGGTGGTTTCAGCTTCGGCTAACGCATTTGCCACACCATCTTCCACTGCAAAAGCCAAATGATGCATACCACCGTTGCCATTATTTTTTTCAATGAACTTTGCGATAGTGCTTTCGGGGCTTGTAGGTTCCAGCAGTTCTATTTTAACATCACCTACTTTCAGAAAAGCGGTTTTAACTTTCTGATCCTCTACTGTTTCGATATTGTAGCATTTCAGACCTAATACGTTTTCATAATACGGCAGGGCCTCTTCAATGCTCTTTACGGCAATGCCCAGGTGTTCAATGTGTGAGATTTTCATGATCTTATAATTTTAATAGTTTGGTTTTATACTCAAGTTTTCAGATAAAACTGCACAAAGAAAGTAATTTCGAGTTAAATAAAGAAATATTTCTTCAATTTTATTTCTTATTTGCAAGATGCTTCACAACACTTTAGACAAAAAGACAAAAATGAGTTAAATATAGAATTTGCACAAGAGTTTGTTCAGCCACTTCCAACTGAAGCGGAACCAGCGGCGTGTACTGCTCTGCTTGCCGCCAAAGCGGAGTATAAAGTCCCTGTAACCGTGCTTTTTGAACGGTAATCCTGCATCCATGAATTCCAAATGTGCATATCCTTTTTCGTAAGCATAGGTAATAGGTGCCCATACGGACAGAATACCGGGGTAAAGAAAAGCATAGGTTTTCCGCATACCTCCTGAGAACCACAGGTAGGCACTTTCTTTTGAGAAAAGACAGATAGAACCACCGATGATTTTGCCTTTATATTTCACAAGAAACACTTTGGCTAATTCTTTTTCCGGGTTCTGCCATGCTAATAACCGGAAAAAGCCGATGTCCGGGAAATGTTTTCTTATCTGTGAGGAATAGGCTTTTTTCAACATTCGTGAGAAATCTTGTATATCTTTCTCATTGTCGGCTATTTCCATGATGGCACCATTTCTCAGAGCTTTGTTTATTTGTCTTCTGCGAGACATGCTCAGCCGTTCGTAAGGAGTTTTACTGTGCAGTGAATTACGTACTCTTAGCCAATTAATGGCGAAATAGTTGTTCTTTCTGAAGGCTTTGTATCCGAATAGCGGATTTTCCAAGTTGCGGAACTCGATGAGGAACGATTTGCATAATACTTCGTTGGTGAGATGTTCCAATATTTCCCCGAACAGGTCTTCCTTATTCTGTTCTTCATCAAAATACTCGCCTGTGCCATAAATTTCGCATCGTTTGATGATTGCAGGGGGGAACAGGCGCACACTTTTCCGGATGACTGCCAGCAGTTTGCCTACAGGACGGTTTCCTATATAGGCTACGATAAGCAAAGGTTCGTATCCCCGGGTCATTTCAAAGACATGAAACAGCTCGGTAGAATGGAAAATGTTTGTTCCCGGCAGAGGGGGAATGGCATTTCCTTTGCGATATGTACTTAATCTGACAGGCATCTCTAATTGCAAATTTATTGTTTTTTGTTTATCAATCCACATTCTAGTTGTATATTTGTGCAGAAAAATAAATTAACAGGGTATATTATGGAACAATTTAGTGACTTAATAAAGAACAGACGCAGCATGCGTAAGTTCACGGATCAAGAGTTGACACAGGAAGAGGTAGTTGCTTTGTTGAAGGCTGCTTTGATGGCTCCGTCTTCTAAACGTAGCAATTGCTGGCAGTTTATTGTGGTAGATGATAAGGATATGTTGGAAAAACTTTCCCATTGTAAGGAGATGGGGGCGGCTTTCCTAGCGGATGCTGCTATGGCTGTAGTTGTGATGGCTGATCCGTTGGCTAGTGATGTCTGGATTGAAGATGCGTCAATTGCTTCCATAATGATCCAGTTGCAGGCAGAAGATTTGGGGTTGGGAAGTTGTTGGATACAGGTGCGTGAACGTTTTACCGCTACCGGGATGCCATCGGGTGAATACGTGCATACGTTGCTTGATATTCCGTTGCAGTTGCAGGTGGTTTCCATTATAGCGGTAGGGCATAAGGGTATGGAACGCAAGCCTTTTAATGAGGAGCATTTACAATGGGAGAAAATTCACGTTAATAAATATGGAGGCAAGTAAACGTGGCTGCTGTCAATCATAAGGATACGTATAAAGCTTCTGCGGTGTTTCTCATTGTGATGGGGATGCTTTATCTGATCGATAAGTTTATAGGATTTGCTTCACACGGGTTGCCATGGGTTATGCAGAAAGACAATCTGTTACTGTATGCAGCTGTTATTTTCCTTTGGTTCAAGGCCGATAAGTCAGTAGGAATTGTATTGGCGGGTATATGGCTGATATTGAATATCGGTTTGGTGATAGCTTTGTTGGGACAGATGTCTGCTTATTTGTTGCCGGCGGCTTTGTTGCTGGTGGGAGTTATTTTATATTTAGTTTCGACCCGATGATGAAAATAGTTCTGATAGGAGCCGGCAATGTGGCAACCCATCTGGGAATTGCTTTACAAAAGGCGGGGTGTCTTATCTTGCAGGTATACAGCCGTACAGAGGAATCTGCTTCTGCATTGGCTGCCAGGCTTTCAGTAGACTACACAATTGTGCCGGACGAGATACGTCGGGATGCCGATTTGTATATTGTAGCGCTGAAAGATGCAGTTTTGCGACAATTGGCTCCTGTATTGGTGAAAGGAAGGGAGCAGGCCTTGTTTGTACATACGGCGGGTAGTATGTCTATGGATTTATGGAAGGGATTGGTAAAACGCTATGGGGTACTTTATCCTATGCAGACTTTTAGCAAGCAGCGTGAAGTGGATTTCAATACTGTACCTTTTTTTATAGAAGCATCTGCTCCGGCAGAAGTGGAATTGCTGCGTATGGTGGCAGTTCGTCTCAGTCCTAAAGTGTATGAAGTGACTTCCGGGCAACGTAGGTATTTGCATCTGGCGGCAGTCTTTGCTTGTAATTTTGCAAACCATATGTATGCATTAAGTTCACATATACTGGAAAAGCAGGGGATTCCTTTTGAAGTGATGCTTCCGCTGATAGACGAAACTGCCGGCAAAGTACATGAACTTTCTCCCACACAGGCGCAGACAGGTCCGGCTGTACGCTACGATGAAAACGTAATAAGCAAACATTTGGAGATGTTGGCGGATGAGGAGTCTTTGCAGGAATTGTACGAAAAGATAAGTAAAAGTATTCATAATCTCCCTTTGTCTGTCATTCAGGCAAATAAAGAGGGAAAGAACTCATAAGTGGTATGATAAACTATGATTTAACGAAAATAAAGGCATTGGTATTTGATGTAGATGGGGTATTGAGTGCGGAAACTATTTATTTGCACCCCAATGGTGAACCCATGCGTACGGTTAATATCAAGGATGGGTATGCATTGCAGTTGGCTGTGAAATGCGGGCTACATGTTGCCATCATTACCGGTGGAAATACCGAGGCGGTGCGTAAGCGTTATGAGGGGCTGGGTATCAAAGATGTCTATCTGGCTGCTGCGGTGAAGACCCGGGAGTATGCCCATTTGAAGGAAAAATATGGATTGCAAGATGAGGAGATACTCTATATGGGCGATGATATTCCCGATTATGAAGTGATGCGTTTGTGTGGGCTGCCTTGTTGTCCTGCTGATGCGGCACCTGAGATAAAGGAAACAGCTGTTTATATTTCTCATCGTAACGGGGGATATGGATGTGGCCGTGACGTGGTGGAACAGGTCTTGAAGGCTCAAGGAAAATGGATGGCTCATGAAAAGGCCTTCGGGTGGTAATGAAATAAAGAAAAGTTATGTTGGAAAATTTAGAAAAATATAAAATAATCCTTGCTTCCAATTCTCCGCGCCGCAAAGAATTGTTATCCGGCTTAGGTATAAAATATGAAGTAAAAACACTACCCGGCATAGAGGAAACCTATCCGGATACATTGAAAGCAGAGGAAATCCCTTTGTATATAGCTTGCGAGAAGGCGGCTGCTTACCGGAATACCATGCATCCGGACGAATTGATTATTACTGCCGATACCATTGTATGGTTGGATGGTGTAGTCATGGGCAAGCCTCATAACGAGGATGATGCACGGCAAATGTTGTGGAAGCTTTCCGGCAAGACCCATCAGGTGATAACCGGAGTTTGTCTGACTACCGTCGGGGCTCAGCGAAGTTTTTCAGCTGTGACAGAAGTAACGTTTGCAGAATTGTCCGATGAGGAGATCGATTATTATATCCGGGTTTACAAGCCGATGGATAAGGCTGGTTCTTATGGTATACAAGAGTGGATAGGTTTCATTGGTGTCCGTGGTATTTCAGGTAGTTACTTCAATGTGATGGGGCTTCCTGTACAGCGCCTGTACACGGAACTGAAAAAACTATAAGTCAGTATGTGAACAGTAGGGGCCGTGTTTTTGTTATTTATATGAACTATAAATGGAAAAACAATTATGGCTTATAAAATAGCTTTTTACGACACGAAACCCTACGACGAACGCTCGTTTACGGAGGCTAATGAGAAGTTTGGCTTTGATATCAGGTATTACAAAGGCCATTTGAATATGAATAACGTGGTGTTGACCAAAGGAGTGGATGTGGTTTGCATCTTCGTAAACGATACGGCTGATGCCGAAGTTATCCGGGCAATGGCGGATAATGGTGTTAAACTGCTGGCTTTAAGATGCGCAGGTTATAATAATGTGGATTTAGCGGCAACGGCAGGTAAGATGAAAGTGGTACGGGTACCGGCTTATTCACCTTATGCCGTTGCCGAATTTACGGTGGCGTTGATGTTATCACTCAACCGCAAGATTCCCCGTGCCACAATGCGGACACGTGACGGGAATTTCTCCCTGCACGGGCTTATGGGATTTGATATGCATGGCAAGACTGCCGGAATTATCGGTACGGGTAAGATTGCCAAGATTTTAATTCAGATATTACGTGGATTCGGTATGAATGTTCTTGCATATGATCTTTATCCCGATTACAATTTTGCCCGTGAACATCAGGTGGTTTATTGTACTTTGGATGAACTTTATCATAGTTCGGATATCATCTCCCTGCATTGTCCTTTGACAGAACAGACAAAGTATCTGATTAATGATTATTCCATCAGTAAAATGAAAGACGGAGTGATGATTATCAATACGGGGCGTGGGCAGTTGATTCACACCAATGCCTTGATAGAGGGACTGAAGACTAAAAAGGTGGGATATGCCGGTCTGGATGTATACGAGGAAGAAGAGCCTTATTTTTATGAAGATAAGTCCGACAAGATTATTGATGATGACACTTTAGCCCGTCTTTTGTCTTTCAACAATGTGATTGTGACTTCTCATCAGGCATTCTTTACCAAAGAAGCAATGACGAATATTGCTCATACTACTCTGCAAAATGTGAAAGACTTTGCTGAAAGTAGATCTTTGGTGAACGAAGTAGCGGTGGGGAGAGTCTAATCTCCCCTGTAGTAATATAATAAGGAGTGGCGGGCTATAAAGTCCGCATTCTTTTGAACCAGTTCCCTTTCACCAAATTCGGGGAATTGTGCATCGGGGATATAGTGGTTGTTTATTACATATTCCATCAGGTCCGGTGGGCATTTGGTCGGGATAGTAAGCAGGCTGAATGCCTCTTGGGCAGCCGTTGCGGCATCATACATCGGGTTAAGAGGGTCACTGATGTATTTGCATATATCTTTCGCCAGTAGAATACCTTTTTCGGAATTCACCATCATGATGAAATCCTTATGTTCCTTCATTTGGGGCAAAGTGTGATTGGAATCGTCCGGCCATTGTAATACTTGGGTAAGGAAACGGTGTAGTTCCTTATATCCTTCCAGATATACGATACGGGCACCGTTTGTGCCTTGCGTGAACAATTGATAGGTATGGTGGTTCCTTTCCTTCATTTCATCCGATATTTCGGGAATGGCAGGGTATAGTCCTTCTATCTCTTCCCAACATTCGGTTTCTCCGTTGGTCAGCAGGTCAATCCATTCATGAAGAAACAGGGCAAGGGGGCCACATGGAATGATGAATTTGTCGGTTTCTGTAACCTGTGCAATATATTCTTGTACAGATGGTTCTGTGAGATAAGTATGTCCGAACAGCCAGCGTAGTTTATGGTTTGCGTTCTCTTTTCCTTTGAAGTCCATAAAGAAATCCTGTAACGTGTCATTGGCGGGAGCCGTTTCATACTCTTCATCCAATATCCGGAAAAATGAATGCGAGGTTTCTTCGATATTCCTGTCCATCGGATTGATATACGGATGTTTATATGGAGCCTTCTCTAAAGTGTTCCAAATGATGAAGCGGATATCTTCTTCATTGATCTCATCTTTTATATAATCCGGCCGGATGGTATAGAAAGGAAGTGACGTATCATATAGTTCCAGATGTTTTTTGATGAATGCTTGCCATAGACCTAAACCTGAAATGACATCTTCAAAATAGGCAGCGGTGTAAAGACATAATTTCTTTTTTATGGATTCGGGAATCTCTCTTATCGTACAAGTGGAGTATAATCGGTTAGCCAGATCGACAAAATATCTGTCTGTAGCCTGTTGTTGGATGTAAGGATGGATAGCCAACCAATCTTTTATGTATAATTTTATGGTTTGCATATTAGTTTATTTGAATTATTTTTATTGCAAAGATATTCCTTTCATTGTAAAAAGGAAGGAGAATATCGGGATATTTACTTTATCTTTGCAATATTCTAACTTTGAAATACCTATAAAAATGGAAATAGATTTAACAACTCCTGCTTTATTATTTTCTGCCATATCGCTGATTATGTTGGCATATACTAATCGTTTTCTTTCATACGCTCAATTAGTGCGTACGTTGAAGGACCAATATCGTGAGAATCATTCGGCTGTGACAGCAGCACAGATTGCTAATCTCCGCAAGCGTCTTTATCTGACACGTGCCATGCAGGTGACAGGTATCGGAAGTTTGTTGCTTTGTGTGGTCAGTATGTTTTTAATGTATATACAGTTCTACCTTATATCCGTATATATTTTTGGATTGGCGCTTGTGCTGCTCATTATTTCTTTGGGGATTTCTGTGCGCGAGATTTATATTTCGGTCAAGGCGCTGGAATTGCATCTAAGCGATATGGATTCCTGATTTATTTTTTTGAAAAGATATTTATCATAAAGGAACAGGTTGCCAGTGTGATACCTGTTCCTACTACTCCCTGCCATCCAAACCAGTGCCAAAATGTTCCGGCAAGAAGTGTACCTATGGAACCACCTATGAAATAGGTCGTCATAAAAATGGTGTTGATACGGTTGGCCGCCTTCGGGTTAAGAGAGAAAATCGTAGTCTGATTACTTAACTGGATGCATTGCATGCCTATATCTATGATAAAAATTCCGATGATGATTCCCACATAGGAGTTCTGACCGGAATAAAGCGAGAACCACGCTGCAAATATCAAACCACAACCGATGTAATTCAGTCGTTTGACTCCCAAAACCTGTACATAGTTTCCTATATACGAGGCGGTGAGAGCTCCTGCTATGCCGCATAATCCCAATAACCCTACAATGTTGTTTCCCGCAAAAAAAGGGGCTTGTTCCATCTTAAATGCCAATGAAGTCCATAGAGCAAGAAATGAGCCGAAAGCAATTCCGGCACGTAAGGAAGAAATACGCAACTGGGGGTATTCCATAACCAATGAAAACAAGGATTTCATCAGATCACTGTATCTGCCTTTGAAATTACACGGCATGTCGGGTAGTACACGCATGATGATGATGACACATATCACCATCATCCCGGCTGCCACAAAGAAAATGAACCGCCATCCTAAATATTCACCGATAATTCCGCTTACTACGCGCGAGGCCAGGATACCTGTCAGCAATCCCGATACAATCATACCTACATTTTTTCCCTTGGTTTCGGGAGTGGAAAATTGGGCAGCTATGGGGATAAAGATTTGTGGCATCACCGAACAAATGCCGGTCAGTAGAGAGGCAAATAAAATGAGATGGATATAGGGAGTCAGTGCGATGGTTAGTAATGAAACGACCAGGACTGTGAAATTGATTAGAATAATGGTTTTCCTTTTAAATAAATCTCCCAAAGGAATAATGAACAGCAATCCGATGGCATAACCTATTTGGGTAATCATTGCTATCAGGTTGGCGGTGAACTCGGATGTTTGGAGATCACGGCTGATGCGGTTTAATAAAGGTTGGTTATAATATAAATTGGCAACGGAGATTCCCGCAATAATTGCTAGCGTCCAAAGTAAGGAGGCAGGTAGTCCTTGGTTTTCTTTTAATTCTTGTTTCATGCTGCAAAAATAGTAATTTCATGAAAATCATGTTATCTTTGTAAAGAAGAAAAATGGGAATGGAAATGGAAATGAAGAATTGGATAAAAACGGTCTGTTTTCTGCTTTGGACCTGTGTAATGTGTACGGCGTGTATTGATGATGATGTGGAGGAAGGTACTGTTGATTTACAAACAGGAGAGAGCATTCCTGTTTTCTCTGTGGTAATGGATGATGGACAAATAATAACTTCCGAAACTCTGAAAGGAGAGGTTTCTTTGATTGTGTTTTTTCATACGGGGTGTCCGGACTGCCGGAAAGAACTTCCTGTGCTGCAAAAAATATATACGGATTACGGTCGAAGAATCCGGATGGTTTGTATTAGCAGGGAAGAGAGCTCGGCAGAGATTGTCCGTTATTGGGACGAAAATCATTTGACCTTGCCCTATTCGGCCCAAGAAAACCGTACGGTATACTATCAGTTTGCTAAATCGGGAATACCTCGTGTTTATGTCATAGATAAAGAGTTGGTTATCCGTAGTGTTTTCACGGATAACCCGTTGGCAAGTTATGAAGATTTGGCTGAGGCTATAACCGCCAGTTTGTAATTTTAGGCATGGTATTTTAATTTATATTATTTCTTTTGTGGATGGTGTATGTTTATAGCATACTTTTCCCTGTTCATCTTTAGGGATAATGAATGTGGTTGATGAAGATATTGGTGATGGAGTATCTTGATGTTTATTGTGTTGGCTTTTTGAAAAAAGTTCCTTTATTGTCTTTAATCTCTATCATTCCATTATCGGCATCAAATAGGAAAGGAGGAAAGCTGAAAAATATGTATATTTCAGTATCTTTTAATTTATAGAGTTTGGGAGTTATTTTTTTGCTGACACCAGATGGGAATACTTGGTCATCCATTTCGGTGAGGATATAATAATCTGCTCCCTCCCTCAATACATTTTTGCTAATCTTGGCTTCTGCTTTTGATTTGGCAATAATATAGAATCCCTCTATATCATATTTTTCCCAATTTTTATACTCTTGTCCAAGCACCATACTTATGTTTAAACATAAAACCAGTAGTAATAATATTCTTTTCATATCTATCTGTTTTTAAGGTTATTCCAAGTTGGTATTACAAATATAAGAATTCTTATTGGTTTTTTCAAGGAATAAGAAAGAAAAATAGAGAGTGGAATTTTAAAGAAAAGTAATTCCTATCCATATCAGAACTCCTGCTATTAGAACAATGCCTAACATGATTAATTTTATTTTGAAGAGCTGGTGAGTTTCCGCTTCTTCTTTTTCTTGCGTTTTTATTCTGATCTCTTCTAATTGCTCAAGGGATAGATGGGAGGAGTGCCCTTTTTTGTTCAAATCAATCAGTCGGTTTCTAGTTTCATTCAAGCGTTCCTTTCCTGCCTTTCGTAGTTCACGATTTTCTTTATCTCTTCTCATCATGTCATTGATGCAACCTAAAGTACCCATAATCTAACTGTTTAATTTGAATTCATTTTCACAAATATAGTGTTTTTTGCAGTTGCTTTTCTTCATTTGCTAATTTAATATGAATTTAAAGGAGGAATATTACTTAATAAACCCGATGTTCCTTGACTGCCGGATATAAATCATCATGTTTGTATTTCTGTTGAACAAGCTCTTGTAATAGTTTAATCATTTAAAATTAGACATTAGGGAAGTCCTTTTTTTTAGAATTGTAGTAACTATATAAAAAGAAACAGCATAAGAGTTTCCTCAAATGCTGCTCACTATTATATAATAAGAATCTATTATTAGTATAAACGTTATCTATTTGCTCTTATATCAGTTTCATTACCAAACAATAGAAATGTTATCTTTGGACGTACTTTCTAATAAGATAGGAAATCCGTTGGCATTTAACGTCCATGTAAAATTGGTTATATCTTCATAAGAGCCAGATTTATGAGTTAGTTTTAAGGGTAAATGCTTGGTTGCTTTTCCTAATAGTCCAGCATAGTAGGCAAACCACATTTCATCCATGTCAATCCCTAACGTTTCATCATAAAACATAAGGCATCCTTTGTTCTCAATTGGGGTAGTTACAGCATTTGAAGTGTAGTCTATGCTATAATCACTTGATTCTTCAGGTTCGTCTGCTGATACGGTAGATGTTTTAACAATGTCACCCTCTTTGTAAGTGATAGTCGTGGTTTCATTTCCACCTTCTGAACGTTTCATAGATAGCATATAACCTTCTGTAGAATATGTGAAATCCCAAGTATCTAATTCACCATCTTCATATTTTTCATCGCAATGCTTTATAAAACCATTGTCGCCTATTTCCATATTGAAGATGAATTTTTCTTCATATTGTGTTCCTATATCCTCTGTTAGTTCCACTATTACAAGCTGATTGGGAAGTCCAGCTCTTGTTGTTACAGTGGTAGGATATTTAAAGATAGCAACCGCATCATCTGTTTCAATTTTAGAAACTAAACCTGATGCATCTTGGGTGATTTTCATATCAGAAACTTGTTTAGGCATTCCATTCACAAATACCTTTTGAGGATTGATGCTACTGTTAGCATTGTTCTCATCATCATCGTCATCACAAGCTGTAAAGTTTGCAGCACACAAGACCATTAATAATGTCGTTCCAATTAATCTAAGTGTTCTCATATTAATAACATTATGCTTGCTTGTTCCCTATTAGTAAGCTGTTAAAATAAATAAGGTGTGGGAACTATATCTGTCTTATCCTTAGATTAGGTCTTCGCATTACCTTTAGCATGGATAAAACAATAGTCCCACACCAAAAGGTATATAGCTCATCTAAAAGATGAATATATATCAAATGTATGGGTACTATTGCTATTATCTTCATGCAAAGAATTAAAGTTGCGAATGTTTAATCTAAGAAGATAATTTCAATAACACCTTTTGTTAAATATGTCCTTCCAACTCTCTATCTCATTAGTTCATTGGAATTAGTTCAAAGGTAACAAAAGGTTTTAAATTTATCAGTATGAAATGTGGATAAATAGTAATTATTGTGTTACTAAACAGAGAATTAATGGAGTATTTAATCAGAGTTGCATCTAAACCCTCTGAATCCATGTGGGTATCAAATTCACTTCTCCCCATAGCTATATCCTTTAGATATTTGTTGATGTCCGCAGGGTCTTGAATAGGGAGTAGTTTCTCTCCACCTTTGTACTCTTAGAAATGAATGAAACGATTGGATGAAGTTTAGATTCAGTTCACGTAAGTATAAATCTTCTCGTTTGTACTTCTGCTGAACAAACTCCCTTAATAATCTGATGGTATAGACAGACACCCAATGAGTAGCTTTAGAAACTCCATTGTGAGTACGACCTCTATTGAAGTTGTACCATCTTTCCTAACTCTGCTATCTTTTATGAAGAATAGGATAGCAAATGAACTTCTTACCATTGTTTAATCATTTGCTTTAATTTCATTATCCAATCACAACCCATTATAAGAAGAATAGCAAAAGGAAATGAGTATTAGATAGGGGATAAGCATTGCAGTACAACTAAAATAAAAATCCCCATAACCATTACGGCTACAGGGATTTATATATTAGCAATGTATTATATTACTTGCTCAAAGCAGTAGCAACGTCAACTGCGCAAGCTACCGTACAACCTACCATCGGGTTGTTACCGATACCCAGGAATCCCATCATTTCCACGTGAGCAGGAACTGATGAAGAACCGGCGAACTGAGCGTCAGAGTGCATACGACCCATAGTGTCCGTCATACCGTAAGAAGCAGGACCGGCAGCCATGTTGTCCGGGTGAAGAGTACGACCTGTACCACCACCTGATGCAACTGAGAAATAAGGCTTACCTGCAAGAACACGTTCTTTCTTGTAAGTACCTGCAACCGGATGTTGGAAACGAGTCGGGTTAGTAGAGTTACCGGTGATAGATACGTCTACACCTTCTTTCCACATGATAGCTACACCTTCGCGAACATCATCGGCTCCGTAGCATTTTACTTTTGCACGAGGACCGTCAGAATAAGCGATTTCACGAACTACTTTCAGTTCACCTGTGAAATAATCGAATTCAGTCTGAACGTATGTAAATCCGTTGATACGAGAGATGATCTGTGCAGCGTCTTTGCCCAAACCGTTCAAGATACAACGCAGAGGTTCTTTACGTACTTTGTCTGCTTTTGCAGCGATTTTGATAGCACCTTCGGCAGCAGCGAATGATTCGTGACCTGCCAGGAATGCGAAACATTTAGTTTCTTCGCGCAGCAACATAGCAGCCAGGTTACCGTGACCGATACCTACTTTACGGTCGTCGGCTACAGAACCCGGAATACAGAATGCCTGCAGACCGATACCGATAGCTTCGGCAGCTTCGGCAGCGTTTTTGCAACCTTTCTTCAATGCAATGGCAGAACCTACTACGTAAGCCCACTTGGCATTTTCGAAACAGATAGGCTGAGTTTCTTCACAAGTTTTATAAGGATCAAGTCCGGCAGCTTCGCAGATTGCGTTAGCTTCTTCGATGTCTTTGATGCCGTTTTCGTTCAAAGCAGCAATGATCTGTTTGATACGACGGTCTTGGCTTTCGAATTTTACTTCTCTAATCATATTCTTTCCTCCTTATAATTATTCGTGACGTGGATCAATTTTCTTAACAGCTCCCTGTTCTTCAGTTACACGTCCGTAAGTACCTGTAACTTTCTTCAACGCTTCGTTAGCATCAGTACCCTTCTTGATTTCGTCCATGAACTTACCCATGTGAACGAATTCGTAACCGCAGATTTCGTCGTTCTTATCCAGGAATACGTTCTTGATGTAACCTTCAGCCATTTCAAGGTAACGGGGACCTTTAGCCAAAGTACCATACAAAGTACCTACCTGGCTGCGAAGACCTTTACCCAAGTCTTCCAGACCGGCACCGATAATCAGACCGCCTTCTGAGAAAGCCGACTGAGTACGTCCGTAAACGATTTGAAGGAATAGTTCGCGCATTGCTGTGTTGATAGCGTCACAAACCAAGTCGGTGTTCAATGCTTCCAATACAGTCTTTCCCGGAAGGATTTCAGCAGCCATGGCAGCCGAGTGAGTCATACCTGAGCAACCGATAGTTTCTACCAATGCTTCCTGGATGATACCTTCTTTTACGTTAAGGGTTAGTTTACAAGCACCCTGCTGAGGAGCACACCAGCCAATACCGTGTGTCAAACCAGAGATGTCTTTAATTTCTTTTGATTTTACCCACTTTCCTTCTTCAGGAATAGGAGCCGGTCCGTGATTGGGACCTTTCTTCACAACACACATGTGTTCTACTTCGTGTGAATAAGTCATATTCTTTACGTTTTTTGGTAATAAAATAAATATTCGTAACCACGTGAAAAGATTGGTTATTCTTTTCGCCTACAAAGTTAGTCGTTTTATTCTTTTCTGCAACTTGTTGCCCGTCACTTTTTATCTTTAAATAAAATAAATTTATTGCAGGACAGCATTTTGCAAACTAGAGTTGCCAAAATGTTTTTTCTTTCCGATGAAATTTCTATCTTTGTACCTATATTATAATGATAGGAATGGAAGCAAATAAAATAGCAATTACGGACGAAGCTTTGCGCCGAGGTGCGGAAGAGGGCATGGATGGTTTCTTGAAGGTGTTTATAGATAAATACCTGGAGGTGACAGGAGGTGTTGTCAATGCGGAAACAATGCCTTTGCTCAATGGTTACCAGCATTCATTGTTGGGGTATCATTTCTTGCGTGAAGAAATAAATGAAGGTGGTTTTGTACAATTGATACAGAATGGTTTTGGACCTTATATCTTTGATAATCCTTTTGCAAAAGCAATGCGGCAGTTTGGAGCGAAAGAATTTGCCAAATTGATTTATAGCGCGAAGAAAATATATGATGAGAACCGTGCTGATTTGGAAAAGGACAGGGATGATGAGGAATTTATGGCAATGTATGAGCAATACGAGGCCTTTGATGAGTTGGAAGAGCAGTTCATGGATATGGAAGAGTCGGTAACTGCCCGGATTGCAGAATATGTGGACAATCATATTGAGGAGTTTGCGGAGATTGTATGACAAGGACTTTTGCGTACTTTGTCGGGTATAAGCTCATGCGTTTTGATATAAAAAAAGTAAGTTGGCTTCAATAGCTAAGTAAGATACGTTCGTTGGCTGACGAACCTATGTTGCTTGGTCAAGCAAGTTAACTTACTTTTTTTGTCTTGTTATTCCGGTGTCATTCCATTTATTGTTTCCTGATAAACCAACCTTTGATATAGGCGGTTGCCAGTACGGCAAGTCCTGCCGCTAGGCAGATTCCCGTAAACACCAGCCCGTAACCGTTCAAGAAAGCTACCGGAGCGAAAGTTATCAGAGAAATTTCTACCGGGGCGATGAACAAGTAAGCCAGTGCATAGTTATCCAGGCATCGGCTGCGCATTTTGGGGTCTGCAACGCGGAGCAATGCGATGCCCATAGCCATAGTTCCTGTAAACCATCCCCATGTGAAGATAGCTTTCTCGAACCAACAGTCTTTCATTAGTTTGCGGGCCATGACCAGAACATAAATCAGGGTTGCGATTAATCCTGAGACTAACAGAATTAATAAGGGTATGATGTACTCTATTACAACAGATATTTTAATGGAAGCAATTCCAAAAGCTACCAGAAAATCGGTAAAGGCTCCGCTGATGTGGCCTATGGTTTGCGGGCAGACATAATCACTGGTTCTTGTTTTGTCGAATATCTTTTTGATGAATATACCTACCACAAATGCACAACTGAATACCGGCAGTTCAAACCCCGGCATAAAGTGGGATACTGTTTTGCTGATGCAGTATCCGCCTAATGCTATCACTGCTACGATGATAAGATTGAAGGTCAGCGGGTCAATGGAGATGGAAGAGCAAGAACTTTCACCCATGCTTTCCCGTTTGTCGCCGGGCAACAGGCCTGTCTGTAATTCGTGAGGAAGGTCATCGTAATTGGCGAGGAAGGAGGTGTGCCCTTTCTTTGTCCCCCATTTTATGATGATCAGTCCGATAATGACTGCCGCTACGATACCGAAGGTGGCGGCAGTCATGGCCAAAGTTAGAATTTCGTCATATCCGAACTGGCTGAAAGCCTGTCCGATGGCTGCTGCTGTACCGTGCCCGCCGCAATAGCCGCTTGGCATAGTGATGCCGAAGGCAGGGTTCAAGGGCCATATCCGGTTCAGGACAAGCAATCCCAACAGTCCTCCAAAAGCCCATTGCAACAACATTCCTGCCTGTGAATATGCCCACATGCTGCCTATATTGTCTGCATCTCCTTTGGCTGCCTTTTGTGAGATGAGGGGGAGAGCGCCGAAAATGAAGGCTATCAATATGCCGGCATAAGTTCCTGTTTGGGTGGAAAGAGGTATGATGCCGAAACCGTGAGGTCCCAAGGACAGTCCTATAAACCCGGCCAACAGGCTGGGGGGGATGAACAGCCTTTGGATGAATCTTATTTTTACTCTCATGAGTTTGCCGAGCAGTAGCAGTACTGAGATGATGCCTGTATCGACAAAGAGTGTCCACGGGGTGAAATCGGTCATAAATCTAGGGCTTGTTTGAATGTATTCGTTGAAGAATACAGCGTTCATAAATAGTTTATTTTACCGAATCGGTTAGGAATGGAAATTGATCTTATCGGCAAAAATCAATGTATAGGTATCATGTAATATCTTAGGTTTTATTGTTATTAAGTTGTTTTGTTTCAAAGATAGGAAATAAAGTGATACTATAGCTAAACTGCTTGTTCTTTTATGTATTAATTTTTATTAATGGGTTAATGGCGGATAGGCTACAAGTGAATTTCGGTGAAAAAAATAGTTAAAACAAAAGATAAAGCAAGTCTTATCAGAGGATGAAACATGAATAAAAAATAATGTTAAAAGACAAGTGGCGACGCAGTATTTAAGCCAATTTTTCATTTAATCATTAAAACAATAAAAAGAATTAAGTTTCTTTCTTGGAAACCGATTCTTTTATTTAATTTTGCAAACCCTAATAATTATAAAGAAGAAAATGAAAAAAATGAAATTGGCAGCAATATTTGCTGGGTTAGTATCGGTGTTTACTTTTAGTTCTTGTTTGAATGATGGTGATAGCGGCCCCAATTATGATCTTTATGAGATCGTTACTGTGGAAGATGGTAGTATTTTTGGTGGACCTGTCCTGAAAGGAGATGCATGGGGATATACTTATACTCCAGTGGCTTCAAGTGTATTGGCCGGTCTTAAGGCATCTGATGGCAGTTATTACAAGCGTGTGCAGGTAGGGATCAAACTGATGGAAGGAGAAGCGATTACAGAGGGGAAAAAGTCTTATAAGGTAAGTGAGGTTGGCCTAATAGCTATTTTGAATTATAAAGATTTTAATGTTCAGGCTGATACATTGAAAAATGAGTATGCACTAGTGTCATTGGAGGATTCTAATAATAAGATATGGGCTATAAATGGATATGTCAACGTACCTTTTACCTTTAAAACTAAAGAACAGCTGAACATGAATGATTTCCATTTATATGCTGTAGAAGCCAAGGAGGATACATTGGTGACAAGACTTCGACAGACCAAAGGGGCTGATGATGCTTATCAGACAGGAGGTGCTTTGATTAGTTTCCATATGCCTTTTAATGATATGAAATTTTACGAAACTTTCAATAAAGTAGTACCTAAGAGTGATACTATTGTAGTTAAGGTGACTGCAAAGGGAGAAAATGACAAAGAACTTGTTTCTACAGTGAAATGTAGTGCTTCGAATATGCGAGGAAGCTATTAATAATACTTTATTATATAGTGAAATCCCCTTCAGTTACGGTTGAAGGGGATTTTTATTTAATGGAACTATGTGGTTCAATTTATAAGATAAAGGGGGGAAGAAATTTAACGGGGCCTACTTCTTATTTTCCTGTTCATATCTTTCTTTAGATTCAGTATATACCTCCTGCGTGTGAAAAGAGTTGACATGAATTTTTAAACGGTTCGATCTTTCTGCTGCCGTAATAACAACATATCACATTCGTTCCTGTTGCATAAGCCTTTTCTCTTCCCTGATTAAGCCTTTTTATACGGATGTATTCTATCTCCATAGCCTTTGGAGTTATCTCCATAAGCTTTGGAGTTGACTCCCAAGGTTATGGAGTTGACTCCAAAGACTTGCGGAGATAAAACAAACAGGAAGAAAACCCTTAACCATAGGGCAGGAAAGGGTTAGGGATACGGATAAGACCTTTTAATGACGAATCCGGTTCCCAAGTCTTTTATGTATTCCTTACGGATAAACAGCCCCACTCAAATTCTACTGCTTCACGAAAGACCATAGGCAGCATTATTGCAAGATGGTTTCAAGCAAAGATGGCTACGGAATCAATACATTCCGGATATAGAAATGATCCGTGACTTTCCTCAGCAAGACAAGAGCTTTCGATATACTTCGGCATCTTCCTCCGAGAAACAGCATACAATCACTTCTCCTTCATAGCCATGTGCCATTTCTTCCCCGATGGCATTCAATGCGATACGTGCCGCTTCTTCCTTGGGATAATGATATACGCCGGTACTGATACAGGGGAATGCAATGCTTTGGATGCCGTTCTCTCTCGCTAGTATGAAACTGGTATGATAGCATGATGCAAGTTTTTCGGCTTCTCCATGCGTTCCCCCATGCCATACGGGTCCTACGGTATGAATCACTTTCCTGCATGGCAGGTTGTATGCATCGGTTATCTTGCTTTCCCCCGTCGGACAACCGCCCAATGTTTTACATTCCGCTAACAACGCTGGGCCTGCAGCCCGATGGATAGCTCCATCTACACCACCGCCACCCAGCAACGAACAGTTGGCTGCATTTACAATGGCGTCGACTTTTAAAGTAGTGATATCGGCTACGGTAACATTTATCTTCTTCATTTTTCCTTTCTGTTTTTCTGTATTAAAACCTCTATACAAAGCTATATAATAAATTGGGGAATTATGCAGTTTGGCAGCAAATAAATCAATTATTCTCCTGTTTTGATATTCTTCCCTTTTCATTTTGAAAAGATCTTCTTTTGCTCCCTCTTTTTTCTTGTTGTTATATCTGTATATAAATCAATTACTTATCTCCTGTTTGCCGGTAATGGCACACTATTGGCATATAGCGTGGCAGTTAACAATAGTATTAATTAAAAAAAGGAATTATGGATTTATTTTCAATCGGATTTGTGGTTTGTACCTTGAGCGGTATAGCTTGCTTTTGGCTTTTCTTTAAATGCATAGACTGGTTTGAGAAGATCTAAAAAAAGAAAGGAGAAACAAGTTATGTACACAGCATTATTTGTAGTTAGTTTGATTATGTTCGGCTATATGATGTATGTTCTCATCAAGCCGGAGAAGTTTTAAAAAAGTAAGTTAAGAAATAAAGAGTTATGAATACTGAAGTTTTAGGTGTTATAGCGCAAATTGTCTTAATGGTAGTGCTTAGCTATCCTTTGGGCAAATATATCGCTAAAGTTTATAAAGGTGAAAAGACTTGGTCGGATTTTATGAAGCCCGTTGAACGGGTTATGTTCAAACTGAGTGGCATCAATCCCAATGAGGAGATGAACTGGAAACAGTTTTTGAGAGCCTTGCTGGTGGTAAATCTATTTTGGTTCCTTTGGGGGATGGTACTGTTGGTTACACAAGGTGTGCTGCCGCTTAACCCGGATGGAAATGTCGGTCAGACTGCGCATCAGGCATTCAATACTTGTATCAGTTTCATGGTGAACTGTAACTTGCAACATTATAGCGGTGAAAGTGGGCTGACTTATTTTACTCAGCTATTCGTCATCATGCTCTTTCAGTTTATTACTGCCGCTACCGGTATGGCTGCCATGGCAGGTATAATGAAAGCGTTGGCTGCAAAGACTACTCAGACTATTGGTAATTTCTGGAACTATTTGGTATTAAGTTGTACCCGTGTCCTGTTGCCTCTTTCATTGGTCGTAGGCTTTATCCTGATTGTGCAAGGAACTCCGATGGGCTTTGACGGAAAAATGAAAGTGACCACCATGGAAGGAGCTACACAATATGTATCACAAGGCCCTACGGCGGCTATTGTCCCTATCAAACAATTGGGTACTAATGGTGGTGGTTATTTTGGTGTAAACTCTTCTCATCCATTGGAGAACCCTACCTATTTTGCCAATATGGTGGAATGTTGGTCTATCCTTATCATACCTATGGCGATGGCATTTGCATTCGGTTTCTATCTGAAACGTAAAAAATTGGGTTATAGTATATATGGTGTCATGCTGTTTGCCTATCTGGTAGGAGTTTGTATCAATGTGAGTCAGGAGATGGGTGGTAATCCACGTATTGACGAAATGGGGATAGCGCAGGATAATGGCGCGATGGAAGGTAAAGAAATACGTTTGGGCTCGGCCGCCACTGCTTTGTGGAGTATTACTACTACGGTTACTTCCAATGGTTCTGTCAATGGTATGCACGATTCAACAATGCCGCTTTCGGGTATGATGGAAATGCTGAACATGCAGATCAACACATGGTTTGGCGGTGTAGGTGTGGGATGGATGAACTACTTTACATTTATTATTATCGCCGTGTTCATCAGTGGGTTGATGGTAGGCCGTACACCGGAGTTCCTTGGTCATAAAGTAGAAGCACGTGAAATGAAGATTGCTTCCATTGTGGCACTACTTCATCCGTTTATCATTTTAGTTGGTACGGCATTGGCTGCTTATCTGTTTGTTCATGCGCCTGCATTTGTGGAAAGTGAAGGTGGCTGGCTGAACAATCCCGGATATCATGGTCTGAGCGAAATGCTTTATGAATACACCTCGTGTGCCGCCAATAATGGTTCCGGTTTTGAAGGACTGGGTGATAACACATGGTTTTGGAACTACTCTTGTGGTATTGTGCTGATATTAGGACGTTTTGTCCCGATTGTAGGTCAAGTGGCCATAGCAGGTATTCTGGCTAAGAAAAAATTTATTCCCGAAAGCGCCGGCACATTGCAAACCGATACAGTGACATTCGGTGTGATGACATTTGCGGTTATTTTTATTGTTGCCGCACTATCATTCTTCCCGGTACATGCATTAAGCACTATTGCCGAGCACTTGAGTTTATAATTCTGATAACAGACAACGATATTAATAGAAGATATGAAAGATAATAAATCAGCTTCTTTATTTCAGAAGGAGCAAGTTATTGACAGCATAAAACAATCATTCGTGAAGTTGAATCCGCGAGTGATGATTAAGAATCCGATTATGTTCACGGTAGAGGTTTGTACAGCTATTATGTTCTTGGTGATGCTCTACTCTATCGTTAATGATTCACAAGGCTCATTTATTTATAATTTATGGGTTTTCGTAATCCTGTTCATCACCTTGTTATTTGCTAATTTTGCTGAAGCTATTGCCGAAGCGCGCGGAAAAGCACAAGCCGATAGCCTGAGGAAGACTCGTGAGGAAACCCCTGCCAAATTGATTGTGAACGGGACTTTGAAAACCGTCAGTAGTTCCCGGTTAAAGAAAGGTGATATTTTTGTATGCGAGGCAGGAGATGTAATTCCTGCCGATGGCGAGATCATCGAAGGACTGGCGTCTATTGACGAAAGTGCCATCACAGGCGAATCCGCTCCTGTAATCCGTGAAGCAGGCGGTGACAAGAGTTCAGTAACAGGAGGTACAAAAGTATTGTCCGATCAGATAAAAGTAATGGTAAGCACCCAGCCGGGTGAAAGTTTCCTGGATAAGATGATTGCATTGGTGGAAGGCGCATCCCGCCAGAAAACACCGAATGAAATTGCATTGACTATCCTGTTGGCAGCATTTACATTGGTCTTTGTCATTGTGTGTATCACCCTTAAACCGTTTGCCGATTATACGGGAACTGTCATTACCATTGCTTCTTTTCTGTCCTTGTTTGTCTGCCTCATTCCTACCACTATCGGAGGATTGCTTTCGGCTATCGGTATCGCCGGGATGGATCGTGCTTTGCGTGCCAATGTCATAACCAAATCGGGTAAAGCAGTGGAAACAGCCGGAGACATAGATACGTTGCTTCTTGATAAAACAGGAACAATAACTATAGGAAACCGTAAAGCTACCCGTTTTTATCCGGCTCAGGGAGTGGATGAACATGCTTTCATCGAAGCCTGCCTGCTCTCATCTGTATCTGATGATACTCCGGAAGGCAAATCTATTATTGAACTGGGACGTGAATCGGGTTTACGGATGCGTAATTTGAATACCGATGGTGCTCATATGATAAAATTTACCGCCGAAACCAAATGCTCGGGTATTAACTTGAAGGATGGAACAGAAATCCGTAAAGGTGCATTTGATGCGATCCGAAAGATAGCTTTGTCTGCCGGAAACCCTTTCCCAAAAGAAACGGAAGATATCATTCAAACCATTACAAGTAATGGAGGTACTCCATTGGTGGTAAGTGTCAATAAGAAAATTGCCGGAGTAATAGAATTGCAGGATATCATAAAACCGGGTATTCAGGAACGTTTTGAACGTTTACGCAAGATGGGGGTAAAAACAGTCATGGTGACGGGAGATAACCCATTGACCGCCAAATATATTGCAGAGAAAGCCGGAGTAGACGACTTCATAGCCGAAGCTAAACCGGAGGATAAGATGGAGTATATCAAGAAAGAGCAGGCTGCCGGCAAACTGGTTGCCATGATGGGTGACGGAACAAATGATGCTCCTGCCCTTGCCCAAGCTAATGTGGGGGTTGCCATGAATAGCGGTACACAGGCTGCCAAGGAAGCAGGGAATATGGTGGATTTGGATAATGATCCTACCAAGCTGATAGAAATTGTCGAGATAGGTAAACAATTGCTGATGACACGTGGTACACTGACCACTTTCTCCATAGCCAATGATGTGGCCAAATATTTTGCCATTGTTCCTGCATTGTTCATGCTTTCCATTCCGGAACTGGCTGCATTGAATATTATGGGGCTGCATAGCCCTGAGAGTGCTATCTTGTCTGCGGTTATATTCAATGCCGTCATTATTCCTATTCTGATTCCGCTGGCATTGAAAGGAGTTCAGTACAAACCGATAGGAGCTTCCGCCTTGCTTCGTCGTAATCTTTTGATATATGGCATAGGTGGTGTTATTGCTCCTTTTGTGGGTATTAAATTAATAGATTTAGTAGTAGGATTATTCTTTTAACAAGTAAACGACAATGAAAAATTTTATAAAGTCATTCAGACTGACCTTAGTCTTTTGTGTGTTTTTCTCAGTATGCTATATACTAGTCTTATGGATTTTCGCTCAGTTTGCCGGACCTAATTCCGGCAATGCCGAGGTTGTGGAACTTAACGGAAAAGTGGTAGGTGCCGCCAATGTGGGACAATCATTTACGGAAGATATCTATTTCTGGGGACGTCCTTCATGTGCCGGTGAAGGTTATGATGCAACCAGTTCGGCCGGTAGCAATAAAGGCCCTACCAATGCAGAATACTTGGCTGAAGTAGAAGCGCGGATTGATACATTTTTAAAGCATCATCCTTACTTGAGCCGTAAGGAAGTACCTGCCGAAATGGTCACAGCCAGCGGTTCCGGGCTGGATCCTGACATCACTCCGGCCTGCGCATACGTGCAGGTACAACGTGTGGCTAAAGCTCGCGGAATGAGTGAGGAAACTGTAAAAGCTATTGTAGATAAAGCTGTGGAAAAACCGTTTATGGGCATATTCGGTACAGAGAAGGTGAATGTATTAAAACTGAATGCTGCTTTAGAAAAGGCAAAATAATAAAAAATATATAGTCATTAAATTAGGAAGATGTGCGTCATGAAAAAGAGAAGTTTCCTGGATACCGAGAGCCTGTCGGCTCTAGAAGCTGTGGCTATCATTGTATTGTTCTTTGCTTTGATAACATGGATTCTTGATCTTTGACGTGCATCACCCTATTGAATGATGCATCTTGATTCAGAAAAACTCAAAATGGATATTTCCTTTCAAACAATAAGAAGGAAATAGTATAAATATGTAAAACACGAATATTGATTAGTTTAATTTTTTAAGATGAAAAAGAATTTGAAAAAAGTGGTCTTGGTGCTGGCTCTACTGTTGCCTGGAGTGATAAAAGCACAAGAATTTAACGTAACGGCTAAGGCGGATTTTGTAAGTGATTACATTTGGCGTGGCGCTTACCAGAATTCTCTGTACAGCCTACATTAGGATTATCTTACGGCAATCTTTCTTTGTCTGCTTGGGGGAGTCAGAGCCTGACCAAGACAGACGGTGCACAAGAGTTTGACATCAATTTGAGTTATACCATTGGCGGTTTAGGTATTACAGTGACCGACTATTGGTGGAATGGCATCACCATGCCCTACGGGGATTATAAACATGATCATCATTTTGAAGGAACATTAGCTTATAATTTCGGCGAGAACTTTCCTCTGACCTTGAGCTGGTCTACCATGTTTGCGGGAGGAGACGATAACAAAGACGGTGATCGTGCTTATTCCACTTATATCAATGCTTCTTATAATATTGCTTGCCCGGCAGAAATTACGCTCACTCCTTCCGTTGGTTTCACTCCTTGGAAAGGAATGTATGATGCTGATGGTGCTGCTTTTACAGATATTGCTTTAAAAGCTTCCAAGAACATTAATATTACAGATCATTTTTCTTTGCCTTTGTTTGTACAGGCTATTGTTTCGCCCTCATTTGACAAAACTTATCTGATAGCCGGATTAAGTATTGGGTTTTAAATGTGTATAAAAGGAAGTGTCAAAACGAAACCGGACTATCCAATCGTCAACTGTAGGGGCAGGGTTTGCCTGCCCGAAGACACAAAGCAAACTGTTTTCGGGCGAGCGAACCTCGCCCCTACGAACGAAACGACAGCATTATCCACGTTTTGACAACCCTTTTTTGTTGTATAGAGTGACTTATCCTTTTTTGAGTCTTGCCGGACGTGGTATTTTTGTTCAAAGAGTTACCACGTGGAGAATGGAGTATGGCAAAAACTAAAGATAGTTTTGTATCTCTTTAATGTTATTCAACTTAATAAAGTGGGAGTGCGTTACTTCTCCTTCATACTGTTCGTGTGCCCAAGTGACATGATGAGGTACATAGGCTGCATAACCTCCGAGTTCCAATATGGGAATAATATCCGACTTTATCGAGTTACCTATCATCAGTAAATTTTCTGCCTTACACCCTAAATGATCAAGCAATCTTTTATAATCCGCATTTTTCTTGTCGCTCATTATTTCTATGTGGCAAAAGTATTCTTGTAGTCCGGACGCAGAAATCTTTCTTTTTTGATCGAACAAATCACCTTTGGTGGCCAATACTAATTTATAATTTTCGTGCAAGGCTGATATGACTTCTTGCACACCGTCCAATAATGTGATTGGCCTTTGCAGAAGTTCCTGACCTGATCGGAGGATTTCTTTTACGAGATTGAGGTCTCCTTCTCCATTAGTAACTTTGCAAATGGTTTCAATCATGCAAAGCAGCATTCCTTTCAGTCCATAACCATAGATATGCAGATTTTTTATTTCTGTCTTGAACAATTCTTCTGATACGGAAGGAGCCGGTGAATATTTCCTCAGAAGATGACAAAATTTGTGTTCCAACTCTTGAAAATAAAGTTCATTTTCCCAAAGAGTGTCATCGGCATCAAAAGCGATAAATTCTATTTTATTTTTCATGTTTTATTATTAGAATAGGAAGAAGGAGCAAATCATATCATAATGTATTGTTTTGTCCGTCTTTTACGTTCTGTATAAATTCGGCAACATTTCGTCCATCCACCAAGCCATGGTGGACACTGATGGATATAGGGAGCAAAAGTTTCTTTTTTTCTTGTATCAGCTTACCTGTAGAAATTTTGGGTATAGAATCTCCTGTTTGAATTGAACCGGCATGTTTCATCTCGGAAAAGGCAAACCAAGGCAGAGCCGAATAACGGATGACATCCGCTCTTGCTGTGTCCTTGGAAAAAGAAAGTCCGGTACTGTTTTTTACTCTATGTATTTCCTTTTCTGCATTTTTAATAAATAAGGAAAGATCTGTGTCATACTCAAAAAATCCAAAGCCAAAAGTTCCGTCCTCTCTTCCGATAGTGGGCGAAATATTGATTTTATCATATTCTACTACTTCTCCGTTTTCTATACGTAATTTGAATGCAGTAGTCGCATTGATACATTTCAATAGGAAGTGCACAGAATAAAGAAAAAAAGAAACTTCCATATTTTTACTTTGTTGATATATGCTTGTGAAATCAACAGTCGTGGTAATTCCCCAAAAAGGGTCATCGAGAGCCGAGAAGAATTTAAAATGCTCTTTTCTATTCCAATTGTCCAGGTTAATAACTCGCTTCATTTTCTATTTACTCTGTTTTTCTTTTATGTGTATTATTTCTGTTACAACTATTTTAACGATAAAACGTATTGTTGCAAATATACAAAAAGTATTTTAACAGAGATGTTCTTTGTTTGCTTTAAATCCATTTTATTATCTCCTGTTCTGTGTTAAAGTTAAGAATGGATAACAGCAACTATTTTAAAAGGTTATTCAGGACTGGTAATCAACTATATGTCTATTTTTGTTTATAAGGAAAAGAATTCTATTAAATTCATAAGTCAGTTTTTTGTGTGGATAACAATGTAGGTGATAGAATTGGCAATAAAGTATAAATCGCTATAAGGATAAAATAATATTTTATTTAATCAAAAACAAAAGCAACAAATACCTGTCGGGCGAATTTGTTGCTTCTGTTTATTCAGGAAGGTCACATGATAAAAGAGTCTTGTAATTGAGTTTGTTTTAGTACATCAAATTTTTCTGATGGAATATCCAGAAAGGCTTTGCACAGTGTCATTAATGCCTTTTCTCTATCTTGTTCCCGTACCAGCACTGAAAGATTGTGAGTACTGCTGCCATATGAAATCATGCATACCGGCATCTCTTTCAGCGTTTCTATAATTCTGGCTTCCAACCCTGTATGCTTTTCCCAATTTAGATCGCCAATAACGCTGACCACAGACATTTCTGTTTCCATTCCTATTTCCGCATACTTATGTAATTCACGATATATCAGGCGTAATGTGTCGTTGTTACATTTCACAGCCAATGAAACACTCACATTAGAGGAAGTCGCTAAATGGACAGGAACCTTATATTTCTCGAACACATCAAATACTTTGCCAATAAATAGATAAGAAGTAAGAACCCCCAACGAACGAAGTTTGACAAAGACCACACCTCTGCGTGAAACAGCAGCTTTTACTTTTGTTCCTGTTTTTTCTGATGATATCCGTAATGTATCTTCCGGTGTTTTTATCAATACAATGGCCATACCGGCAGTGCGCGCCAGCGGAATACATTCCGGATGAAGCAATGCAATGCCGCTATCAATAAAATTCTCGGCTTCACCGTATGTAAGAGTCCGAGTATGTTCCATACCTCGGAAACAAATTTCATCAGAACGTAAGGATGTTATAATTTCATCCGCATGGAATACAACCCCGATAACAGTGGCATAATACTCATTTCCTATTTGTGGGAATAAATCCACTTCATCATATGCATTTTTACACAAACGGCTTTGGGTAATAAGAATGGGGACATCGGGACAGGCTTTCATCAGTTCTTCTACATTTTTTTTCACATACTTTATATCCGGTTTCCGATCAAGCCCTAGCCGCATGAAATGACATGAGTTCAAGATGAAGTTCTTTTTCGTACATTCTTCTAAATAATGTGACAGAATAAGAGAGGATATCATTGCTCCGTGAGCCATAATCTCATGATCGTCAATGATGTTCGGATTTTCATTACATAAACGGGAAATTTGATCGATGTGTACTTTTATTTCTTTGGCAGCTTCTGCTTTCTGCATTTCGGAGGAAAGAAGATTGTCCAGCCAATTTCCACAATCATTCTCGAAATCCTGCAATTGATTCATAACCTTTTCGATATCGAGATGGAATAAAGAAATAGAAACAGCTTGCAGCTTTTGGGCAATGCCGGTAAAAGTGTCGAGCACTATAATAGAACGTTCGTTCATGCTAATTACTTCAGTCCGATGTTTCAGTTCGGTGGCAGATTTAATATTTTCTAAATTATATACTTTCATTTTTGTATTGCATTTTATTCTTTTGGAGTTTCTTTTTCATTTTAACAGGCAAATTTCCATATTGGAAAGCTATATTCTTACTAGTTTCATCTTTATTCGTTTGTTAATCAGTTGTTTCTTATTGTTTGCTCGCTACCTTTTCTATAAGTTGATAGCGTTATACTCTGTATAAATCAAAATCGATGCCATTGCAAAAATTGCACTTTTATCTTTCGGCTATTTCATTTCCCATTTTAGAAAAAAGGCTTTCATATTGAAAAAGTATAAACTAATTAACAAATACATATCATATTGATAATAAGATATTTAAGTTGATGGTATGACTTTTGTCATCTAACTGAAAAAAAGAATTATATAAAAATGAAATTGTATATCATATCAAACAGACTGCCCGTGAAGGCTGTCGCAGAACAAGATACCTTTGTTTTCTCACGTAGTGAAGGAGGTCTGACAACGGGCCTAAATTCCCTACAAGGCAATTACGAGAAACATTGGGTGGGGTGGCCCGGAATCTGTACAGACAAAGAGGAAGAAAAACAGGATATCTGTCACCGGTTGGAGGAAATGAATCTCCATCCCATATTTTTATCCCATGAGCAATATAAGAACTATTATGAGGGATACAGTAACAGTACCCTGTGGCCTTTATGTCACTATTTTTTTGCCTATACATTATATAGAAAGAGTTTCTGGCAATCTTACCAAGAGGTTAACGCTTTGTTTTGTCGGGAAATCATCCGCCTTGTGGAACCGGATGATTGGGTCTGGGTACAAGATTATCAGTTGATGTTACTTCCGGAAATGCTCCGCCAAGAGCTTCCCCGGTTGCATATCGGCTATTTCCATCACATTCCGTTTCCATCTTATGAGTTATTCCGAATTCTGCCTGAACGTGCCGAAATACTGAAAGGATTGTTAGGAGCCGATTTTATCGCATTTCATACACATGACTATATGCGTCATTTCATCAGCGCGGCCGAACGGGTACTCCATATGGATTTCAGTTTGGATGAAACCCGGATAGGCAGTCGCATTGTGCGCGTTGATGCACTTCCGATGGGGATAAATTATGACCTTTACCACAATGTGTCACAACAAAAAAATGTTTGGAAAGCTATAGAACGAACCCGTCTCTTGTTTGGCAAACATAAACTTATCCTATCGGTAGACCGTTTGGATTATAGTAAAGGTATTTTGCACCGTCTTTATGGATTTGCCTCTTTTTTGGAACACCATCCCGAATATCATGGCAAGGTAATACTGGCTATGGTCATAGTTCCTTCACGTGATCATGTAGGCAGTTATGCCGAATTGAAAACCCGGATTGACGAGGAAATAGGTTCTATCAACGGACGATATTCTACAATGAACTGGACTCCGGTCTGCTATTTTTATCATGGTTTCTCATTCGAAGAATTGGCTGCCATGTATTTTATAGCTGATATTGCATTAGTCACTCCTTTGCGTGACGGAATGAACCTGGTTGCCAAAGAGTATGTTGCTGTCAAGCAAGACAATCCCGGTGTATTGGTTTTAAGTGAAATGGCCGGTGCCGCTGTGGAACTGACCGACGCCTTGCTGGTTAATCCCAATGATACGGAGCAGATAGAAAATGCCATTTGCCGGGCATTGGAAATGCCGTTTGAAGAACAGAAAGAACGGATGCACCGTATGCAGTCTATCGTATCCGTACAGACTGTCAATAAATGGGCTGCCGATTTTGTAAATGAATGGCAGGAAGTGGCACACAAAAACAAAACCATGCTTCTTAAGAAGATAGGATCACAGAATATGCAGGAAATTCAGCATCAATACTTACATGCTAAAAAGCGTTTGATTTTATTGGATTATGACGGGACGCTGGTTCCTTTTCAGAAAAGGCCGGAAGATGCCTCTCCTACTCCGCAATTGCTGGATACATTGCAGAAACTGACTGCCGACCCCTTGAATCATGTGGTAATAAACAGCGGACGTGACCATTTTACTTTAGAGAAATGGTTGGGTGCACTACCTATTTCCTTTGCAGCCGAACATGGGGCCTTTTATAAAGAGAATGGTGTATGGCACAAGAATGTACACGCGCAGGAATGGAGCCCCGGATTACTTTCTATATTAAAATTATTTGTCAGCAAGACTCCTCGCTCCCATCTTGAAGTCAAAGAAACGGCACTTGCCTGGCATTATCGTGAGGCCGATGCATGGTTGGGCAGATTACGTGCGCAACAGTTGGTCAATTCCTTGATATCTATTTGCTTGAAACAGAATTTGCAAATCATGCAAGGTAATAAGGTGATAGAAATAAAATCTCCCGAATTTACCAAAGGTTCAGAAGTAAACAGGCTTTTGCTTGCCACCCGATATGATTTTATCCTGGCAATGGGAGATGATACCACGGATGATGATATGTTTAAAGCCCTGCCTGTTACTGCTGTGACTGTAAAGATTGGTACAGCATCCGAGAGTGCACGTTACAATCTGCCCGTACAGACAGATACCTTGCCGTTTTTACAACGGATGACAGATAAAAGCGTGGTGAAAGCAGCCTTGAAAAGTGGTTTGAAAGGGCAGCTATCATCGGCTATAGATTTTTTAAAACGGATAATAAACCACTAACATTACAAAAAAATAACCATGGACAATTTGAATTACGGTGTAATCGGTAATTGCTGCACAGCCGCACTGATTTCCGAAAAAGGAAGTATTGAATGGCTATGTTTTCCAAATTTTGATTCACCTTCTATTTTTGCAGCTCTTCTGGATCGTGAAAAAGGCGGGACTTTTGGTTTTGAAGTTTCAGAAGACTATCACACCATCCAATCGTATGTTCCCCATACCAATATTCTTTCCACTACTTTTGTGTCAGAGCAAGACGAATTTGCGGTAGTCGACTTTATGCCTTGTTATGAGTTATATGATAATAAGGAATATTATCGTCCGGCTGAGGTCTATCGTTATATCCGCTGGATTAAAGGTCGTCCCCGCATTAAAGTCAATTACCATCCGGCTCCCGACTATGCTCGTGGAAAAGCGTTTTTTAATGTAACTTCCCGGTATATTGAAACCTATTCTTCTTCTAACAACAAGGACAGACAATATCTGTATTCCTCTTTGCCGTTGCAAGGTATTGTAGACCATCAGGAATTTATATTAGAGCAAGATGAATTTTTTCTTCTGTCATACAATGAAAAGGTGATTCCTGTTGATATAGAGCGTGAGAAACTGGAGTATTGCCGCACGTTGGTTTATTGGTTGAACTGGACGGATCGTACAAGAAAGTTTACTATTTACAACGATATAATAGAGCGTAGCTTACTCACCCTGAAGATGATGTCCTTTTATAATGGCGCGGTATTAGCTTCTCTTACTACCAGCCTGCCCGAAGCTGTGGGAGAAGTACGCAATTGGGATTATCGTTTTTGTTGGTTGCGGGATGCCTCCATGTCCATAGAGACTCTTTTCAAGATAGGTCATGCCGATGCAGCCCGCAAATTCATGAAATTCATACAATCTACTTTTGTTGCCGAGCATGACACTTATCAAATAATGTATGGCATTCGTGGGGAAAGGAAATTGACTGAAGTTATACTCGACCATCTTTCAGGATATAAAAATTCCCAACCGGTGCGTATCGGCAATGATGCTTATCATCAAAGGCAGAATGATTCATTCGGCTATCTGATGGACTTGATTTACCAATATTACCGGTTGATGCCAGGTACATTGGATGAAATAGAAGATATGTGGGAAATGGTGAAAAGTATTATGACGACTGTGATGGAAGATTGGAGAAAGCCTGATAAAGGAATTTGGGAGATACGGGGCGAAGGACAGCATTTCGTTTCGTCCAAAGTGATGTGTTGGGTTGCTTTGGACAGAGGAGCCCGCATAGCCCGTATTCTGAATAAATATGAGAATAGCCGACGTTGGGAAGAAGAAGCGGATGCAATTAAAGCGGATGTTATGAGAAACGGATGGAAGGAAGAAATACAAAGTTTTTCACAAGCATACGGCAATCTGGATTTGGACTCTTCTTTACTGTTAATGGAACCTTATGGATTTATAGATGCTGATGATATTCGTTATCATAAAACAGTGAAAGCCGTCAAGAAATCCTTGTTACACAAAGGATTGATGTACCGCTATAATACTCATGATGATTTTGGCTGTCCTTCTTCGGCCTTTACCATCTGTACATTTTGGCTGATCCGTGCACTTTATGTCATCGGGGAAAAAGACGAAGCACGCTGTCTGTTCGATGAAATTTTGCAATATTCAAACCATTTGGGCCTGTTCAGTGAAGATATTGATTTCGAAACAAAAGAGCAATTGGGTAATTTCCCACAAGCTTATTCTCATCTAGCGCTGGTAAATACTGCTGTGTTATTTGCGGAAGAAGATAAAAGGCTAATCTTTAAATAAGGAAAAATTTGGAGAATGACTGATAATCCGGTATCTTCGTACAATTAAAATCAGGAAAATGCGTATAACAAAAAAACGGAGTCCAAGGTTAATCTTGCAGTCTTTAGTAAAAAACGGATATCCATATATTATTATATGTATATGGTGTGTGTTGTCTGGCGGATGTGTTCAGAATAAATCCCAAGATTCATTGAAAACATTAAAAACAGAAATTCGACATATTATTAAAGATAAGAAAGCAACTATAGGAGTGGCTTTGATACTGGATGGAGAAGATACGCTGGCCATAAATAATGCCGAAAAATATCCCATGATGAGCGTTTATAAGTTTCATCAGGCATTGGCTGTATGTGATTACCTGCAAAAACGGCATATTCCACTTTCCACTTCCCTATATCTTGATAAAAAATATTTCAAACCGGATACATACAGCCCTTTGCGTGATAAATATCCCCAAGGCAATTTAGAACTTCCGATTAGTGAACTTTTAGTTTATACAATGCAGTCAAGTGACAATGTAGCCTGTGATATCTTATTCGATTATATAGGTGGTGTAAACGTGGTGGATGAATACATTCATTCATTGGGAATAAACGATGTTTCCATAACTGCTACCGAAGATGAGATGCATCAAGACATGGATGATTGTTACAAAAACTGGACAACACCAATGGAAGCAGCCAATCTATTGGAACTTTTTATGACTCAAGATTTCATGAGAAATGAATATACAGATTTTCTAAAGCATATTATGATAGAGTGTGGGACAGGCAAAGACAGACTGCCTGCTCCCCTTCCCGAAAGTGAAGTCAAGATAGGACATAAGACAGGAACTTCCGATAAGAATGACCGGGGAGAATACATTGGCATCAATGACATTGGCTTTGTAATTCTACCTGATGGAAGCCGATACGTAGTAGCTGTATTTGTCAAAGACTCAAAAGAAAATATGGAAACGAATGCTAAAATAATCTCTGATATTTCGGCTGCTGTTTACCGATATGCCGGGAATCGTTAAAATAGTGCTGTTTTGCACTATCTATAAAGACAAGAATGTTATAAATATAATATTATGGATTATCACATCATTAAAATATCTAGAAATAAAAAGCAATATCTGGACTTATTATTGCTTGGGGATGAACAGGAAACAATGATAGACCGGTATCTGGAGCGTGGTGACTTGTTTGTATTGGAAGATAATGGGATAAAAGCCGTGGGCGTTGTAACAAAAGAAGGTCCGGAAATTTGTGAATTGAAGAATATAGCGGTTACCCCTATTGCCCAGCGACAAGGATATGGTAGAAAACTAATAAACTACCTGATAAACCATTATTCAAAAGAATATACTCAGATGATAGTGGGAACAGGAGACGTTCCCGGTGTTCTTGCATTTTATAAAAGTTGCGGCTTTGAATATTCTCATTGTATAAAAGGTTTTTTCACGGAGAACTACGATCATCCCATTATTGACAATGGGATTTTACTAAAAGATATGATTTATTTGAAACGCAAAATAGGTTTTTAAAAGAGTGGAAAAAGATCAAATACTGAAATATCTCCTAAATTTAAACATTGTTTTCTATCGTTTTTCAATGAAATAGGTGTATCTTTGCACTATGTTAAAAACTCGTATATCGGATTTGGTGTCGTAAACAATCTGTTCTCATAAATAGATTGTTTATTCGTGTATTCTCGGGATATTTTTTCGAGAGCAATTTCATATTACTATAATTTTATTTTTTAATTACACAGGGAGTATGGCTATGCTTTCAGTGTATGTTTAATATATTACGATAATGAATAATGACAACAATACAATTCTAGGATTCGATGTAAATTTGATTTGTGATTTTTTCTTAAATACGGAGCGACAAGGACCCGGAAGTCCCGAAGTAACTCTTAAAGCATTAAGCTTTATAGATAATCTTACCGACAAATCCCTTATTGCCGATCTCGGCTGTGGAACAGGGGGGCAGACAATGATCTTGGCACAACATGCGCCGGGGAAGATTACAGGCATCGACTTTTTCCCGGGATTCATTGAACGTTTCAACAAGAATGCCGAGAAACTGAATCTCCAGAATAGGGTGAAAGGCATAGTCGGTTCGATGGATGATCTTTCTTTTGAAAAGGACTCTTTGGACTTGATCTGGTCGGAAGGAGCTATTTATAATATTGGTTTTGAACGAGGCTTGAAAGAGTGGCGCAACTATTTGAAACCGGGAGGATACCTTGCCGTTTCTGAAAGTGTCTGGTTTACCGATCAACGCCCGGCAGAAATTCATGATTTCTGGATGAGTGCTTATACGGAAATAGATACGGTTCCCAACAAAGTAGCCCAGATACAAAAAGCAGGATATATTCCGGTTGCGACATTCATTCTTCCGGAGAATTGCTGGATAGAACATTATTTTGCTCCTCAAGCTAAAGCCGAGGAAATATTCAGAAGAAAACATGCAGGAAGCAGAATCGTAGAAGAATTGATAACATCCAATCATCATGAGGCTGAGCTATATAGTAAGTATAAAGCATATTATGGCTATGCATTCTTTATCGCAAAAAAGATTCATCCTTTTCAAAGTTAGTGGATGAAGTAAAGAAGCATAAAGCGAATTTCTAAAATATTTTTCAAGCAGTGCAGGTATCTGTTCAAGGGGGCATCTGCACTGCTTATTCTTTGAATGACCTATTTTATTTTTCGGAAGCCATTTCTTGTAAAAATACAAATCAGATAGGAAGGTGTTTAATCCATCATACATGTTTGCGTCATAAATCAAATGGCAACTGCAATAAAGATAGGTAATTTTGCCGGAACATGCATAAGAAGGCTGTTTTTTGCTTCATCAATTCACAACTACAAACTTTTTATCTTTCCTGTAATAGAAGTCGAAGAGTTTTTTATAGTTTTGCATCAGAACATGAATGTTTCTAAAAGAAAAGATAAAAAGAATACTGAATAGGCAGCCCGAAATGATGAAATCTTCCATCCCCCTCTATACCTTTTATAAAAACAAATATGGCAGTGAATTGCTGATAGACATCGTGGCACTGAAAGATATAAAGAAATATCTGGCCGGGAAAGCAGTTCATACGCTGACTTATTATGATATTACTTTTATAACAGAGGGAGAAGGACGTTTTGTTATCGGTCATCAGACTTACAATGCAGTCTCCCGTGATGTCTTTTTTTCGCGGCCGGGAGAAATCCGCAGTTGGGAGATTAATTGTATAAAGAATGGTTATGCTTTGATTTTTGAAGATGAATTTCTTTCATCGTTCTTTAAAGATACGCAGTTTGTGCAACACCTCTCCTATTTTCATCCCGGAGAAACTTCGCTGAAACTACAGTTGCCCGAAGAACTTTATATCCGTATGCTCCAACTTTTACAGCATATCAAAAAAGAAATTGATACCTATCAGCCTGGCAATGTGCACATGCTGAGGGCACTTCTGTATGAAGCCCTTATGTTATTGGATCGTTGCTATCAAAAAACTCTTTCTGCCATCGGAAACGAAACCCTAACCGGTTCCAAAGAAAACAACAGTCCTTACATCGAGCGGTTTATAAAACTGGTGGAAGAGAACTTGAAAGAGCAGCATTCCGTGCAATTTTATGCCGACTGCCTTTGCATTACTCCCAATTATCTGAATGAACTGGTTCACTCTGTCCTGTATACCAGTGCCAAGCAATACATCCGTAACAAAGTGATGAACGAAGCCCGTAAACTGTTGGCATACACAGATATTCCCGTTTCGGAAATAGCACTCAGCCTTCATTTTTCCACTGTTTCTTACTTCATCCGCAGCTTCCGGCAACATACCGGAAAGACTCCTTTTAATTATCGTCGTGAGCAACAACCATGAAAAGTGATATTTCTCCCATGAAATGTATGGCATCCTTTTTCCGGTTTTTACCTATCTTTACATCTTCATAATCAATTAAATAATCAAGAACATGAAAGATGCAGAAAAGACAATCGGTAACATGATTGACAAACAAACCGTTTCATTTATCGCTTCCATAGATGAGGACGGATTTCCTAACATGAAGGCGATGTTGCAACCACGTAAGCGTGAAGGTATCAAGATCATTTATTTTACTACAAACACTTCTTCCATGCGTGTGGTACAATACAGGAAGAACGACCACGCATCCGTTTATTTTTGTGACAGGCGTTTTTTTCGTGGTGTCATGCTGCGTGGCACGATGGAAGTTCTGACTGATAGCGCCAGCAAGGAAATGATTTGGCGTGAGGGGGATACAATGTATTATCCGGAAGGGGTAACGGACCCGGATTATTGTGTATTGAAATTTACAGCTTTCTCTGGAAGGTTTTACAGTGAATTCAAATCGGAAGATTTCTTGGTGGAATAAGAAACAGGCTTTTTCCTATACATCGGTTTGCAACATCCCATCAGGAAATGAACGTCCGTTTTCGGAAAACGAGCGTCTGTTTTCCTGAAATGAATGTCCGTTTTATAAAAACGGATGCCTGTTTTTCCGGGTTCACCTGTAAAAGTATCGGGTTACCCTTTCATGGGGCGAGAAGTTTTTCAGTCCGCAAGCGGGTAAAAAAGACAAGTTCATCTTTTAAAAAGCTAAAGACCTTTTTAAAAGATGAACTTGTCTTTTTCCAACCTGACGGCATAGTCCCGGAAAGTTAATGCCCTAGTTTAAAGGAATTCCAAAGCTGCTTTGGAAAAGTAAGTTAAATTACTTTTGAAGAGAGATTTGTACCTTCCTCACGGCTATATAATGATATTATAAACGAGAATATAAAGCAAAATACTTCCAAAGCGGTGCAGCCATCAATGATTGTTTCACCTCATCATTCAATAACAACGCTTTTACTTCTTCTTCATCCAGCAAATGCACTGTCAGATCTTCAGTTTCTTCCAAATGCTGGGTAGAAATTCGTTCTACCTCCGTAGCCAGATAACAATGAGTGATATTTGTCATGGTGCTGGCATTTGCTGAAATGGTCATAAGTTTTGTCCAATTTCCATTGCCATACCCTGTTTCTTCGTACAATTCGCGTTGGGCAGAAAGCAAAGGTTCTTCTCCGGTTTCACAAACTCCGGCGCAAATTTCATAACGTGTTTCTTTTATTCCGTGACGGTATTGGCGTACTAATACGAATTTACCCTCTTTGGTGATAGCAATTACATTTACCCAATCAGGATATTCCAAAATATAATATTCAGGAATTTCAACTCCTGTAGGTAGTTTAACCCGGTCACGGCGTGCGGTCAGCCAAGGGCGGCGGATAAGATATTCACTTTCAATAATCTCCCATTTTCTATCGTCTGTGCTCATATAATAAGTTTTTTGTTTTATATTCTACATTATAAAATTTATTCTTGCCAGTGGCTTAATTGATTATACCGGCAAAGGTACATTAATCCATTTGCATTAACTATAACACTCCCATTCTTTTTGAAGAAATTCAGGAATGAATTATGTAAATGATGAAAAGACTTTAGCTAACTTTGCAGACAATGATAAATTTTATTCAGACAGAATGGAAAATAGAATAAGTCCGGAGTCTTCTCTATGGAATCCTTGGCATGGCTGCCATAAGCTAAGTACAGGTTGCCGGCATTGTTATGTATATCGCGGAGATAGTAAACATGGGAAAGACAGTTCCATAATAACCAAAACCGGACAATTCAATCTGCCCGTGCGACGGAAAAAGGATAAGACTTACAAGATCCCTTCCGGCAATCTCGTCTATACTTGTTTTACCTCCGATTTTCTGATAGAAGAAGCCGATGAATGGCGTATAGAAGCATGGAAAATGATGCGGGAACGATACGATCTTCATTTCTTGTTTATAACTAAACGCATAGACCGGCTTGGCCAATGTCTGCCTCCGGATTGGGGGGACGGGTATGATAATGTTACCATTTGTTGCACCATGGAAAATCAAGACAGAGTGGATTACCGTCTTCCTCTTTATAAAGCAGCTCCTGTAAAGCATAAAATCATTATCTGTGAACCGTTGTTGTCCGCTATAAACTTCAAGGGAGAACTCGGTACATGGGTAGAACAGATTGTGGTAGGTGGAGAATCGGGCAAAGAAGCGCGTATATGTAATTATGACTGGGTATTGGACATTCGTCGGCAATGTATAGAAAATAATATAAGCTTTTGGTTTAAACAAACCGGATACAGATTACTAAAAGGAGAACGTGAATATAAAATAGCCCGTCAATTTCAACATACACAAGCTAGAAAAGCAGGAATAAACTATTCTAGGAGATTTAACGGCAATAATTATAGTGATTAAGAAAGTGTTTCATTTTGAAAGAGCCCCCTTTTCATTTTGGTAAGCTTTAGTCTTTGATGACACGCTTATGGCATTGTAGCTAAGCCGTTTGTTTTATTGGTATATTCTTTGCCTGTTATAAAAGGACTGATATTAAATATGCGGAAAATTGTTATATTGCCAATATGATAAAGTAACAAATGGAAGACAGAGAAGAAAGTGTACAGCATTTTTTAGATTTGATTAAACGTTCACGGCGTGGAAAGTTTAAAATCTATATCGGAATGATAGCCGGTGTAGGGAAAAGTTATCGTATACTGCAAGAAGCTCACGAAATGTTGGAGAACGGTGTAGATGTACAGATAGGTTATATTGAAACGCACGGACGTGCAGGAACCGTTGCTATGTTGGAAGGATTGCCTGTTATCTCTCGGAAAAAGATATTTTACAAAGGTAAGGAAGTGGAAGAAATGGATCTTGATGCCATTCTTCAGTTACATCCCGAACTGGTTATAGTAGATGAATTGGCACATACCAACATCGAGGGCAGCCGGAATGAGAAACGTTGGCAAGATGTAATGGAATTGTTGGATGCCGGTATAAACGTAATTTCTGCAGTTAATATCCAGCATATAGAAAGTTTGAATGAAGACGTAAAAGGCATAGCAGGTATAGAGGTTAAGGAACGGATTCCGGACAAGGTGTTGCAGGATGCGGATGAAGTGGTAAATATAGACCTTACTGCCGAAGAACTGATAAACCGGTTGAAAGCCGGGAAAATCTATCGCCCTGAAAAGATTCAGTTGGCACTGAATAACTTTTTTAAGACAGAGAATATTCTTCAGTTACGTGAACTGGCACTAAAAGAAGTGGCCTTTCGAGTCGAGAAAAAAGTTGAAAATGAAATTGTTACAGGCGAAAAGGGCATCCGGCACGAGAAGTTTTTGGCATGTATCAGCAGTAATGAACGGACTCCCCGACATATCATCCGTAAAGCGGCACGGCTTGCTTCCCGGTACAATACGGTCTTTTTTGCCCTTTATGTACAAACGCCTGCCGAAAATACGGAACGTATTCCATTGGCAACACAGCGGCATTTACTTAATCATTTTAAACTGGTTACCGAGTTGGGCGGTGAAGTTATCCAAGTTTCATCTTCCGATATTATGGGAGAAATAATTAAGACTTGTCGTCAACGTGGAATTACAACTGTCTGTATGGGGCATCCTGCTTTCAAAATGCCCGGTGCATTATTCAGTCTTTCCAAATATCGAAAATTTCTACACTCTTTAGCAGAAATGGACATAGATTTGATTATACTTGCATAAAAAATAAAAGTTATGAATATAAAGTCGAAACTAACCCTCGCCATAGGGATATTGGTGGCAATGATTGTACTGTTGGTTGTACTTTCTGTTGTGAATTTGCAAATACTGACTGCCACGGAACCTGACAGTCCGGCAGCAGGTCCCGGATTACAGCGGGCTTTATTGTGGATATATGTTGTTGGTGCCGCATGTATATGTATTGGTATTGGTATGTGGTTGCGTCTTCCCGCATCAATTGATAATCCTATTAAAGAGCTGACCAACGCTATACAGGAAATTGCAAACCATAATTATGAGAAACGTTTGGAATTGAACAGCAGCGAAGAATTTTCAGAAGTATCTAAAAATTTCAACCGCATGGCCAAACGTCTGGAAGATTATCATGCAAGTACTTTATCCGATATGATGGCATCTAAAAAATATATGGAGACTATCATCAACAGTATCAACGAGCCTATTATCGGTTTAAATAATGATATGGAAATCCTGTTCATCAATGATGAAGCATTGAATGTGATCAACCTGAAGCGTGAAGAAGTTATTAAACATTCTGCACAGGATATTTCCCTGCGCAATGATTTGTTGCGCCGCCTGATTCGTGAATTGGTGGAAATTCCTGGGGAACCAGTCAAAGACAAGGAAAAAGAAAAGAAAGAACCTCTGAAGATTTATGCGGACAATAAAGAGAGTTTTTTCCAAGTAAAATACATGAGTATTTCCCAACCGGGGAAAGATGGGGTTACTATGGAAAAAAAAGGATATGTCATTATGTTGAAGAATATAACCGAATTTAAGGAACTGGATTCGGCCAAAACCACATTTATCTCTACAATCTCACATGAATTGAAGACTCCTATCTCGGCTATTATGATGAGTCTGCAATTATTAGAAGACCAGCGTATCGGAGCTTTAAATGAAGAACAGGAAGATTTGGCAAACAGTATCAAGGAAAATAGTGAACGGCTGCTTAATATCACCGGCGAATTGCTGAATATGACGCAGGTAGAATCAGGAAAACTACAGTTGAAGCCTAAGATAACCAAACCTATAGAGTTGATAGAATATGCAATAAAGGCAAACCGTGTGCAAGCCGAGAAGTTCAACATTCAAATAGAAGTGGAGTACCCTGAAGACAAAATAGGTAAACTGTTTGTCGACAGTGAGAAGATAGCTTGGGTGCTGACCAACCTTCTTTCCAATGCCATCCGGTATTCACCGGAAAACGGTCGTGTAGTAATAGGGGCACGTCAGACAGATGATGGATTCATTGAGATGTTTGTACGGGATTTCGGGAAAGGGATTGATCCACGTTATCATAAAAGCATCTTTGACCATTATTTCCGGGTTCCCGGAACTAAAGTACAAGGAAGCGGCTTAGGTCTGTCTATTTCCCGGGATTTTGTCGAGGCCCATAATGGTACGCTTACAGTAGACAGTAAGCTGGGAGAAGGAAGTACGTTTGTTATGCGGTTAAAAGCATGATCACAGCACAGGGGAGAGAATCTTTCAATAAGCGCTCTCCCCTGCTGCTTTTGAACCAAGCCGGAAAAGCTTACTCCAGCCTATGAACGGTAATATCGCTAAAATCCTGTAATAATGTCAGTAACATACCTTCATCATTGTATTTCTTGGATTTTATAACCATTGTAACATAATAGGTCGTTACTTCTCCCAACCTCTTTTCGTCCAATTGATAGGAAACAATATTGTACTCCTTGGAATTGAATTTCTTGGCCATACGGTTCAGTGTTTCTTTATTGTCTGTAGAGAACTCCACCATGGAACTTTTCATACCTATACTTTTAAAAAGATAGCTAAGTGCCTCAAGACCAATCAGCGTAAGGATTGTTGCTGAGATTCCCAGCCAGTACATACCGGCTCCAATAGCCAGACCGATGCCCGAAGTAGCCCAAATTCCGGCAGCGGTAGTAAGCCCGCGCACGATTTGTTTCTGAAAAATAATAGTACCCGCTCCAATAAAACCGATACCGCTGACAACCTGTGCGGCCACACGACTCGGGTCCAGGTCTATTCCCTCCATCTTCACTACTTCCATAAAACCATATTGTGACACAATCATAATGAGAGCACTTCCCAGTGATACTAGAAAATGGGTACGGTAACCGGCTTCTTTGGCACGATATTCCCTATCCAGACCAATAACAGTACCCAAAGCGCCTGCCACAAACAATCTTAAAATAAAATCCCACGTCATGCTCATCTTTAAGTCCTCCTTGTTTATTCATCGTCCTCATCATCTGTCAGTTCGGGCAAACTCAACATTCGTTGGCTGTCTTCTGCCGGAAGGGCTTCTACCTGGCGTAGTTTACGCTCTATGGCACGAGTACGTTTTCCCATAACTTCCTCTAACTGGTCTCCTGCATTCTGTAGATTTTTCTGTACCTTTTCCAGCAATCCTCCAAACTTTCCGAATTCGGTCTTTACTGCCCCTAACACATTCCATACTTCGCTTGTTCGTTTTTGAATGGCCAGTGTACGGAATCCCATTTGCAAACTATTCAGGATAGCTCCCAGGGTGGTAGGACCTGTAACCACTATCTTCCAGTCTTTTTGCAACATTTCCACCAATGCGGTCCGGCGGATCACTTCTGCATAGATATTTTCGAATGGCAGAAACATAATGGCAAAATCTGTTGTAAAAGGTGGGTCTACATATTTATCGTGAATGTCCTTTGCCATTTTTTTGATTGTAATTTCCAGTTGGCGGGATGAAGTTTCAATCAATGCGGCATCTCCGGCTTCGTATGCATCCTGATATTGCTCATATACATCTTTGGGAAATTTGGCATCCACAGGTAAATATACAGTATCATTACTATTTTCCTTTCCCGGAAGTTTAATGGCGAATTCCACAAATTCCGTTGCATTCTTCTTGGTTTTGACATTCGCCGCATATTGTTCCGGACTCAGCATCTGGTCCAATAAAGCCCCTAATTGTACTTCTCCGAATGTACCCCGTGTCTTCACATTGCTTAAAACTTTTTTCAATCCTCCTACATCCTGTGCCAGACTCTTCATCTCTCCCAATCCTTTCTGTACATTCTCCAGCTGCGAACGTACTATTTCAAAGGATTGTCCTATACGTTCATTCAATGTTTTCTGTAATTTTTCTTCTACCATTTGCCGCATGTCATCCAATCGTTTTTCCGTACTTTTCACCAAGGCTTCCTGTTGCTTGCCCATTGCTTCAAATTTTTCCCGTTGCATTTCATTACCGGTCAGCAGGTTTTTATGCAAAGTATCCTGCATATTGCGGATAGAATAGTTCAAGGTTTGATTCAGTTCATTACGCAGTTCGCGGATATTTCTTCCCAGCTCGTCCCGGTTTTCTTTCATTTCTTCGCGTAGCAATCCTTCCAGACGTTCGGTTTGCAGACGATTGTTTTTAGTAAGTGCGATTACAATATTAATTATCAGCAGGATAATAATTACGGTTAATAAAATTTCTGTCATGATTCTTGTTTATTTTGAGCAAATGTAGCAAAAAGCCATGAATTTAATCGTTATATTTGCAGCGAATTTGGCAAAAGCACTCCATTAAATAGTATATGAAGTATAAATTATTAGTTTTAGACCTAGACGGAACGTTGACCAATCAAAAGAAAGAGGTAACGGAACACACACGTCGTACACTTATCGAAGCGCAAGAGCGCGGAGTAAAAATTGTTTTGGCATCGGGGCGTCCCACATACGGTGTGGCTCCACTGGCCGAGATCTTAGAGTTGCAGAAATACGAAGGTTATATACTTTCGTATAACGGAGGTGAGATCATAGACTGGAAAACCGGTGAGATGATGTACGAGAATGTGCTCGATCCGGATATATTGCCTTACCTGTATAAATGTGCCACCGACAATCATTTTGCTATCGTCACTTACGATGGAAAATATGTATTGACTGAATATCCGGAAGATGAATATGTATTGAAAGAAGCTATTCTGAATGTGATGACTCCCAAGAAAGTGGATCATTTTCTGGAGGCAATAAAATTTCCTATTGCCAAATGTCTGATTGTAGGTGAACCTACGCGGCTTGCAGTGCTTGAAAAAGAAATGTACGAACACTTGAAAGACCGTATGGGCGTATTCCGTTCCGAACCTTATTTTTTGGAATTGGTTCCTAAAGGTATTGATAAAGCACAATCACTGGCCGTATTGCTAAAAGAAATCGGTATGACAAAAGAAGAAATGATTGCCGTTGGTGATGGTTTTAACGATCTTTCTATGATACAATATGCCGGATTGGGGGTAGCAATGGCCAATGCTCAAGAAATAGTCCGTCAAAACGCCGACTACATCACCCTTTCTAACGAAGAAGATGGTGTAGCCGCGGTAGTAGAGAAATTTATTCTTTAGGTTTCCGGTCAAAGAAAGGATTTTTAGAGGATGCACTGACAGGGATGGCATAAACCTGGGTGCATCCTTCCAGCCAGTTCAGACGCTGCGCTGCTAGTCCGGCCGAGAACATGACCCGTGTGTCCACCCTGTTGTCTGCTGCCGTGGCACAAGCTGATCCGATGGCAATGCCCACATCGACACTATTGAGAGCACACGGCACTCCTTCTTTGCGAGACACGCAGGTGGCATATCCACAATGACCACAATTCAATCCTTGCGCCTGTTCGTGGGTACCTATTAACAGGACACATTCCGCATTCAGAATATTTTCCGCATCGCGCAGAAAGAATTTCATTCCATGCTCCGCAACCATTTTCACCATCATTTCCGATAAAATATTGATATCACCATCCGTCACCATGGCTATTTCAATAATGTCAACACCTTTTCCTTTGGGAGCAGTGCGCGCTGCCGTCATCATTTGTCGGGCCACATGCAACACATGCTCATGGCGGCTTTCTCTTTCATTCAATATCATATAAATCTTAGTTATAAGTTAGCTGTTGATACAAAATTAGTGAATATGAATGATATAAGGCTCCTGCTTTAAGCCTAAAAAGTATAAAAAGAGTCACCGGCTAAAAAAATATCAAAATAAAAAGAGAAATATAGTGGATAATCCAATTATTTATCGTTCCTTTGACAACGGAATATAAAAAGATAGTTTTTTCGATTGACTCAATTCATCTCACACTTGAACCGTTTCTATTCTTCTAACTAAATTTTTAAATTCAAAGTTTACTTAATTATTTATTTATCAATTTTTATTTTATGAATTTGTATATTGGAAACCTTAACTATAATGTTAGGGAAGGTGATTTGAGAGGTGTAATGGAAGAGTATGGAACAGTAGCTTCAGTAAAACTTATTACTGACCGTGAAACACGTCGTTCTAAAGGCTTTGCTTTTGTAGAAATGCCTAATGATGACGAAGCCAAAGAAGCTATCAAGCAATTGAACGGTGCAGAATATGTAAACCGTACTATGGTTGTAAAAGAAGCACTTCCTAAAGCATAAGGAATTAGACATTCCACATCACATAATGGCGGCAGAGTGAATCTCTATCGCCATTTTTTCTTGAACAGCTTTTGAAAATACATGAAAGGCTTATGAATAAGGAAACGGACATCTGTTTTTGTCAGAATGTCCGTTTCTTGTTTGGTATTTGTTCTTTAGAAAGCCATTGCTCCGAAGGCGGATTTACTCCACTCCTATTTCGTCAACAAACAAAAACGCTTTTTCGCCAGGCATGGAATGCCATGCGGGAAGTTTCGGAGTAACTTCTGCTATGATTTTAATATAGCGGGCTTTTACTTTGTCAAAAGAGACAGAGTCTTTGCGGCTCTGCATTTTAGTTCCTTTTTCCACAACGGGAAAATCTTCGGAGGCTACCCTGCGGAAATTTTTCCCGTCCTCAGAAACTTCCACCTTCAGACCTGTTGTACCAAAGATAGCATCGCCTGTGTTCAACATTGTGTTTACGAAAACTGAAGACACTTCCTTAGGCTCAAGTAAATCAAGGGTCACATTCATATTTGTCCCGTAGAAACCAATCCAACGCCCTGAGCGATAATTCATATCCCCATATAATCCGTCTATCAAGGTACTTCCTCCTTTAAAAGTATATGATTTATGAGGAATGGTATTCAAGGTAACCGGTTTCATTGTGGCTGCATTAAAATGTATTTCCTCCTTACTTATCTGACTGGCACCCTGCGGACGAACTGCAATGGCTTGTATGATAACATCTTTATCCACTTGTATAGTATCGGTATACAATGGGGATTGCACATCGGGAACGCTGCCGTCCAATGTATAATGTATTTCCGCGTCATCAAACGTCTGAAAAGCAATCCGGGCTTTTCCTTCATCGGGAGCCGGAACAATATCAATGTTCACATCATAAATGTCCTGGCGAAAATCATAACCTCTATTCCGGTAGATAGCCAGCAGAGCCGGTAAACGTTTCAAGAAACTGTCGAAATTTTTATGTGACGGTTCCGTCCATTGAATCTCGGACAAGGCAGCCATACGGGGAAGAATTTGCCATTCCATCTTCAAACTGTCACGCGTCCATTCTGTCCATATGCATCCTTGGGTACCGATGATATATTTTCGTTCATCCTCTGCCAATTCATTAGAAACAGGTTCAAATGTATAGACACGTCCAAGGCTTTTAGTCCCTTTTATCCGGTTGTAAGTAGGATTGCTGAAATAAAGATACTGAATAGGAGTCATAATCGCATCATGGTGCAGACGGGCGGCTTCGATACCACCTTTGACACCGGTCCATGACATCACTGTGGCACCTGGAGCCAATCCTCCCTCCAACATCTCATCCCAGCCCAGCATTTTACGCCCTCTGTCATTGATAACTTTGCCTACCTCGGACATGAAATAGGTCTGTAATTGGTTCTCCTTGCTATGTTTTGGTGTATCTTTCAAACCCAGTTCCCGAATTTTAGCTTGACATACAGGGCATTTTTCCCAACGTACTTTCGGACATTCATCCCCACCAATATGGATATAAGGAGATGGAAAGATATCCATTATTTCATTCAATACATCTTTGGCGAACTGTAAAGTCCGGTCGTTTCCTCCACACAGCACATCAGGGAATACCCCCCATTTACAAGGAATCTCGTATGGACCTCCCGTACAACCTAATTCCGGATAGGAAACCAAAGCTCCCATCATATGTCCCGGAAGGTCAACTTCGGGGATTACAGTAATAAAACGGTCAGCGGCATACTTGACAATTTCTTTTGCTTCTTCCTGTGTATAAAAACCGCTATGAGGAGTTTCATCGTAGGTCTGGGTTTCACGGTCAATCAATGTACGCGGACGCATCGAACCTATTTCCGTAAGTTTGGGATATTTCTTGATTTCAATTCTCCAGCCTTGGTCTTCGGTCAGATGCCAATGAAAATAATTGATATTGTGCAGTGCCAGCATATCAATGATTTGTTTCAGATAAGAAACCGGAAAATAATGGCGGCCCACGTCTACCATGAAACCACGATAACCGAAACGAGGATAGTCATTAACAGTTCCCACCGGGATGGCAGCGGATACCTGTTTGTTTTTGGTCAACGGCAAAGCCTTGTAGAGCGTTTGTATTCCATAAAATACTCCCGACTCACTTCCTCCATTCAAATGGATGTTTTCAGAAGTTACCTCCAGTTGATACCCCTCTTTGTTGGTAATGGAACCGTCAACCGCCAAAATGATGGAGTTCTTCCTTGCGGCTTCAGTTGTTGTCCGGACAGTAATTCCCGTTGCCTCTTTAATATAGGAAGCTAAAAATTCTGCCGTCCGTTGCAACTTTTCATTGCCTTCCGGATAAACAATACCGGTTTGCGGATTAATAACAAAAGGGTGGGCTTGAATGTCTTGACTTACTTCTTGGGGCTGCGGAATGACATTCAGATTTCCGATTTCTGTTTTTGTAGGGGAACATGCGGACAGCCCCAATACCATCCACATTCCCACTCCTGCCCATTGCATCAGTTGTTTTTTCATAGTGGAAAATTTATAATTGCAAGGGCAAAGATACAAAATCCGACTTTATCTGCCAGTATGCCTTAACCGAATCTTGCTTTTTTTCAGCAATGTTTTTCCTCCTATAATCAGAGTTACGGCAGTAATCACCATCAAAATGCCCAGAATAATGCGCGGTGTCAGCTGCTCTCCAAAAATCAGTACTCCGAAGAATAAAGCTGTAACAGGCTCCAAAGCACCCAGAATAGCAGTGGGGGTGGAACCAATGTAGTGTATGGCCTTTGTCATGGTCACCAACGAAATAACAGTAGGAAAAACAGCCAGTGAAATTGCGTTCACCCATAACAAGGGTGTAGGGATAGGCTGCAATCCTGTACAGAACTTCAATCGCACCACATAAACAGACAGACCGAAAAGCAGGACATAGAAAGTAAGCTTGGCTATAGGCATATCCTTCAGGGAAGAACGGTTTACGCCAACTATATAGATAGCATAAGACAAGGATGATAAAAAGACAAAAGTAATCCCGACCAGGCTGAGTGTCTGTCCTCCCGGACTTTTACAGAGCAAGGAAATTCCCACAAAGGCCAGCGCTATGGAAAACATAGTGACCGGCGATACTTTTTCCTTAAATACTACAGCCATAATAATAGCTACCAGTACCGGGTAGACAAACAGTATGGTGGATGCGATACCGGCATCCATGTAGTTATAACTCATAAAGAGAAACAGGGAAGAGAAAGAGAACAGCAGTCCCATGATGCAAAGTGGCAGCACATCCGCTTTCTTAATGGCAAAAGATTGCTTTTGCATCTTCATCATGATACCTAGTACAACTATAGCCAGTGCATAGCGATAAAATAATACCGAGTCTACGCTCATTCCTGCACTATAAAGAGGAAGGGTGAACAGTGGGTTCATGCCGTAGCTGGCTGCTGCGATTGCCCCAAGGAGAAATCCTTTAGTCTTGTTGTTAGTCATCGTTTTTATTACACGCTTTAAAATCGGCGCGAAATTAGATATTTGTCAGCAATAAACAAAGGAAAAATGCTTTATTCTTTCACTCTGACATCTATTTATTTTAATTATACCTAATCAACAAATATAAAAGAATTTATATCACCTGTAGCAGCTGAAAAATTATATGAAATGATTGAACGGACACGGACAGAAAAGGAAATGCAGGTTTGTTCTTTCTGTCCGTGTTCCACTATGGATCAGCTCAGTTTATGAATAACCAATCCCGAACGAAGTTTCGGTTCAAACCAAGTTGTTTTGGGCGGCATGATATTGCCGGTATCGGCAATATCCATTAATTGTTTCATAGAAACAGGGTAAAGGGCCAAAGCCACTTTCATTTCACCGCTGTCCACACGCTTCTTTAATTCCTCCAGGCCACGGATACCACCTACAAAGTCAATCCGTTTGTCGGAACGAAGATCCTTGATTCCCAATATTTCATCCAATATCAAGTTGGAAGAAATAGTCACGTCCAATACTCCGATAGGATCATTGTCATCGTATGTGCCCGGTTTTGCTGTCAAGCTGTACCATTTACCGTCCAGATAGAGAGAGAAATTGTGAAGAGCCTGTGGTCTATAGACCTCAGTTCCTTTCTCTTCTACCACAAAATTCTTGCTGACAGCGGTCAGGAATTGTTCCGGAGACAGCCCGTTCAAGTCTTTTACAACACGGTTGTAATCAATAATAGTCAGCTGGTTGGCCGGGAAACATACAGCCATAAAGTAATTGTACTCCTCATTTCCCTGATGGTTTGCATTTTGCTGCGCTTTTTCGGCGCCTACCAGGGCTGCGGCAGCCGAGCGATGATGACCATCGGCAATATAAAGAGCCGGCATGGCTTCGAAAGCTTTTGTGATAGCTTTTATATCTTCTTCTTTGTCGATCACCCAGAATGAATGTCCGAAGCCGTCACCCGGAGCGATAAAATCATATTCCGGCCGTTGTGAAGTATATTTCTTAACGATAGCATCCAATTCCGCATTATCCGGGTAAGCAAAGAATACCGGTTCTATATTGGCATTATTTACGCGGACATGTTTCATGCGGTCTTCCTCCTTGTCACGACGGGTCAGTTCATGTTTTTTGATGACCCCGTTCATATAATCGGGAACATACGCTCCTACCACCAGTCCATATTGGGTCTTGCCATTCATGGTTTGTGCATATACATAATAATTTTCTTTTTCATCTTGCACCAACCAGCCCTTGTCCTGAAACATCTGGAAATTTTCGGCAGCCTTCTCATATACTTTAGGATCATGTTCGTCTGTTCCGGCAGGGAAATCAATTTCCGGTTTTATAATATGATAAAGTGACTTTTCATTACCTTTCGCTTCCTCGCGTGCTTCTTCAGAATTCAGTACGTCGTATGGACGTGAAGCTACTTGTTCTACCAATTCTTTCGGAGGGCGGATGCCTTTGAAGGGTTTTATTATTGCCATAAAATAAAGGTATTAGATTTTACTTGCAGGGGCGAATTGCATTCGCCCGAAAACATAAGCTATATGCATCCGGTCGGATTCAATCCGCCCCTGCGGTTATTGGATTACTTATTTATTTACTCTGAATTTCTCACAACCATCTTTCAGGAAGCCTACTATTTGTCTGGCAGCAGCGATACCTGCGTTGATATTCGCTTCAGCCGTCTGGGCCCCCATCTTTTTCGGTGTAGCGAAATAACGGCCGGCAAATTTTTCCGAGAACTCTGCATGGGCAACCGGCATGATATCAGTAACATACTTTAAGTCGGTGCGTTCTTCCATCAGTTTGATTAATTCCGCTTCATTGATCACTTCCTTACGGGCAGTATTTACCAATACTCCTCCTTTAGGCATCTTGTTGACCAATTCATAGTTGATGGAATTTTTAGTTTCAGCCGTAGCAGGAATATGCAGGGACACTATATTACAAGCAGCATACAGTTCCTCAGCAGAAGAAACAGCTTTCACACCATCTTTTTCGATCACTTCTTTCGGGCAGAAAGCGTCAAAAGCATAAATATCCATGCCAAAACCTTTAGCGATACGAGCCACATTGCGACCTACATTGCCGTATGCATGGATACCTAACTTCTTGCCCATCAGTTCAGTACCCGAAGTCCCGTTATAGAAATTGCGGACAGCCATCACCATCATGCCAAAAGCCAGTTCGGCTACTGCATTGGAGTTCTGTCCCGGAGTATTCATAACACACACATTGTGTGCCGTAGCAGCCGCCAAATCCACGTTATCATAACCTGCTCCTGCACGTACTACGATTTTCAGTTCTTTTGCCGCATCCAATACTTCGGCATCAATAATATCACTGCGGATAATGATTGCGTTAACGTCCTTTACAGCTTCCAGTAGTTTAGCTTTTTCACCATATTTTTCCAGCAATACCAGTTCATAACCTGCTGCTTCTATTTCTTTACGGATACCGTCTACTGCAACTTTTGCAAACGGCTTGTCTGTTGCTACTAATACTTTCATGGTCTTATTGTATTAAAAAGGTTCACCACAGATTATCACGGATTATCACAGATTCCATTTATTGTTCCTATCTGTGCAATTCGTATAATCTGTGGTGAACATAATTATTAATGAAGTTTCTCAAATTCCTGCATGCAGTCAATCAAAGCCTGAACGCTTTCCTTCGGCATAGCGTTGTAGCAAGATGCACGGAAACCGCCTACAGAACGGTGTCCCTTAATACCCACCATACCTTTTTCTGTGGCAAATTTCAAGAAATCGGCTTCCAGGTCTTTGTATTCGTCATTCATTACAAAGCAAATGTTCATATAAGAGCGGTCGGCTTTATCCGTTACTGTGCCACGGAACATTTTGTTACGGTCTATTTCAGCATACAGCATGTCTGCCTTCTCTTTAGCACGTTTCTGCATTTCTGCTACACCACCGTTGGCTTTTATCCAGCGTAAAGTCTGCAAAGCGGCATAAATAGGAAGTACAGGAGGTGTGTTGAACATAGAGCCGCCGTCAATGTGAGTCTGATAATTCAGCATAGTAGGAATATAGCGTGATACCTTGCCCACAGCATCGTTCTTTACAATAACGAAAGTGACACCGGCCGGAGCCAAATTCTTCTGCGCACCGCCATAGATACAAATATATTTAGAAACGTCGATAGGACGAGAGAAAATATCAGATGACATATCAGCAATCATAGGAACCGGAGAATCCAGATCTTCATGAAGTTCTGTTCCATAGATTGTGTTATTCGTTGTGACGTGGAAATAATCTGCATCGGCGGGAACCGTATAATCTTTGGGAATATAGGTATAGGTCGCTTCAGCGGAAGATGCCACTTCTACTACCTCGCCGAAAGCCTTGGCTTCTTTCATCGCTTTCTTAGCCCATACGCCTGTGTTCAGGTAAGCAGCTTTTTTTTCGAGGAAGTTGAAAGGTATCATACAGAATTCCAAGCTGGCTCCACCCCCCAAGAATAGTACCGAGTACCCTTCCGGGATGTTCAACAGTTCCTTAAACAAAGCAACAGCTTCGTCTACTACAGGCTGAAAATCTTTAGCACGGTGACTGATTTCCATGATGGAAAGGCCTGACCCATTAAAATCAAGAACGGCTTGTGCTGTCTTCTCAATTACCTCGCGAGGCAAGATAGATGGTCCCGCATTGAAATTATGCTTTTTCATTTGACGTTTGTTTTGGTTATACAATTTGTTTATATCTTACATTGGGCGAAATTACACATTATTTTCAGTTTTCCAAAAAAATCGCTAATAAATTTACGAATTTCCGCATAATTTTCTTTCAAATTAGTTAAATCTGATTTTTTATGCTTTCATTTTGTAACTACATCCCTAGTAAACAATGATCTAAAGCATAAAAAAAATATCTTTTTGAATTATTCTTTAATCATTTTATTTCGAGAATTGACAAATTGTCATTATTTAGCTTCTTCAATAAGTGTTTTTATGCCCTTTATCTTCTCATTTCGTATTAAATTCAAAGTTTGTTTTATCTTTTTGCGAGATACGGCTGCAAAAGAATAGTGGTCTTTTACATCAATCCGTCCTATTTCGTCTTTATTAAGGTTTCCTTTTTTAAAGAGAAATCCCACAATATCTATCTTATTGATTTTATCTTTCTTGCCTTTTCCTATATATAATGTCACATATTCGGGTAAAGAAGGTTTGGGGGTGACTTCGGGTAAAATGAACTCCTCCGGCTCATCGGTTATATATGCGGGCACTGTTTCTTCGGCATGAAGGATAACATAAGAATTACCTTCGGCTTCCCAGCGGGCGGTACGTCCGTTGCGGTGAATGTATCCGTCTTCATTGGCAGGCAGATGATAATGTACTACATTCTCTATTTCGGGGATATCCAGTCCGCGAGCGGCCAGATCGGTAGAAATAAGCACATGGCAACTTCCGTTGCGGAATTTATATAGGGAGCGTTCGCGGTCATCCTGTTCCATGCCGCCATGAAAAATGCCACATTGAAACTTCTGGGATTGAAGATACTTCCCTACCCGTTCCACACTTTCACGGTGATTACAGAAAACCAATGTCGATTGGCTTCCCAAGGTACAAAGCAATTTATATAAGGTTTCAAGTTTGTCTTTTTCCGGAGACAGTACCTTATATAAGTGCAGACGGTGGGTAAGCTGCTCTTCCGGATTTAAAAAATTCAATTTAATGGTCTTGTCCAGCCCCGTAAACTGCGGAATCTCTTCCGCATCGGTAGCCGACAACAGAAAACGGCGTTGCAAGTTGGGCAACTGTCCTATGACAGTCGCCATCTCTTCCTGGAAGCCAAACTCCAGGCATTTGTCAAATTCATCGATTACCAGAGTTGTGACTGTATCTGCATCAAAATTCTGTTTGGAAAGATGATCATTCATACGGCCCGGAGTACCGATGATGACTGATGGCTGCACCCCTTTGATGGTACGGTGCTCTTCCATGGCCGGTCGTCCTCCATAACAACTTACAGCCTTGAAGGGTGTGTTCATGGATTTAAATACCTGGTCTATTTGTAAAGCCAGTTCCCGGGAAGGAACCAGTACTATAGCCTGTACGCCTGTTATACCAGGCTTCAAACTCTGCACCAAAGGCAACAGATAAGCTAACGTCTTGCCGGATCCCGTAGGAGACAATAATATTAGGTCTTTTCCCTCTTTCCAAGCATTGATGGACGCCTCTTGCATCGGGTTCAGCCGCTCAATTTTCAAATTGGCTAGTATGTTCTCTATCATATTCATTTTCGTTTTATACAAAAGTAAAGAAAAAGCCCGATAAAAGTTCACTTTTACCGGGCTTATTTTCATTATTAATAAAAGGAGATCCTGATATTATCCTCCGAAGTTGTCGTACATGATAGAAGAAGGCTCAACACCCAGACTATCCAGCATCTTAACGACTGCATTAGACATCGGGCCGGGGCCACACATGTAGTATTCAATATCTTCGGGAGCTTCATGATCCTTCAGATAAGTTTCATACATCACATTGTGAACGAAACCTGCGGTATACTTCACGCCTGCTGCATCGGCTGCGGGATCCGGACGGTCCAAAGCCAGATGGAAGTGGAAGTTCGGGAAGTCTTTTTCCAATTGTTGGAAATCTTGCAGATAGAATACTTCGTTCAATGCACGCGCACCATAGAAATAGTGAAGTTCACGGTCGGTAGTGTGCAGTGTCTTGGTCATGTGCATAATCTGTGCACGCAACGGAGCCATACCGGCACCACCACCTACCCAAATCATTTCCTTCTTAGAATCGAAGATCGGGTGGAAGTCTCCGTAAGGACCACTCATCGTTACCTTGTCACCCGGTTTCAGCGTGAAAATGTAAGATGAAGCGATACCCGGATTCACATCCATAAAGCCGGGACCCTGATCTTTCGGTTTGAACGGAGGAGTAGCGATACGCACTGTCAGCATGATACGGTCACCCTCGGCAGGATAGTTGGCCATAGAGTAAGCACGGATGGTTTCTTCCGTATTCTTACATTTCAAGCCGAACAGACCGAATTTTTCCCATGCGGGCAGATACTCCGGACCGATAAGGTCTTTATCGATATCCTTGTTGTAGTCCATTTCAAATTTAGGAATCTTAATCTGAGCGTATGAACCCGGAACGAAGTCCATGTGTTCACCTTTCGGCAAAGCCACAATAAACTCTTTGATGAAAGTGGCAACGTTCTTGTTGCTGATTACTTCGCATTCCCATTCCTTAACACCCAGTACAGATTCATCAATCTTGATGCCCAGGTCACCTTTTACTTTCACCTGGCAACCCAGACGCCAGTGATCTTGTATTTGCTTACGGCTGAAGTGCGGAGTCTCAGAAGGCAGGATTTCGCCTCCGCCTTCCAGCACCTGGCATTTGCACTGTCCGCAGGAACCTTTACCACCACAAGCGGAGGAAAGGAACACACCGTTTACAGACAGCGTATTCAGCAATGTAGAACCGGAAGCTACGTCCAGTTCCTTGTCGCCATTGATAGTCAGTTTTACATTACCCGAAGGCACCAAGAAATTCTTGGCAACCAGCAGGATAACAACAAGCAGGATGACAACCACGAGGAATACTCCAATGCTTGCTAATATCATATTCATATCCATTGTTTTATTCCTTTCTTTTAGATGTTCAAACCAGAGAAACACATAAATGCCATTGCCATCAGACCTACAGTGATAAACGTGATGCCCAGCCCTTTCAACGGAGCAGGAACGTCAGAATAGGCCATTTTCTCACGGATGGCAGCCAAGCCTACGATAGCCAGCAACCAACCGATACCGGAGCCCAACGCATAAGAGACAGCATCAGCAATGCCACCGATGAATTTCGGGTCGCTCTCACCCAGCGTGATGCGCTGCTGCATGAAAAGGGAAGCACCCATGATGGCACAGTTTACAGCAATCAGCGGCAGGAAGATACCCAGTGAAGCATACAGCGAAGGGCTGAAACGCTCTACAATCATTTCCACCAACTGAACGATAGCTGCGAT
>OHNX01000058.1_pt1 | contig 55824 bp, 55 predicted proteins | sample 1569691 | NCBI WGS metagenome assembly OHNX01 (sample SAMEA3879507, study PRJEB24766) | human gut metagenome | biome: human-associated habitat; feature: feces | place: USA | collected 1985/1987
CGGTTAACACACCGGATTGTGGCTCCGGCATTTCGTGGGTTCGATCCCCATCAGCCGCCCCATTTGAAAATAACTCTGGTTTACCAGAGTTTTTATTTTATTTAAATAAAGGAACTGTATTTTCATATAGTTCCTTTTATATTTATGATAAACTAAATGTGTGAGCAGTCTTATCTTTTGATTTTAGTGAAAATGTTGTAACGGTATATTCTTTTGAACAAATGATTAACAAGAAGAAATCGAGGTTGTTCTATGAAAAAGAAGAGAATTCTATTAATAACAGTTATTTTTGCATTATTGATCTGTTTTTTCTTTTTCTTGCCTAAAGAAGTTAAACAGCCAGTAAAGAAAAAAATAAAATCTATAAGTTATGAACATCCAGAATATAAAGAACGTTATACTTCATATAAAAGTAAACACCCTCATCTAACGAAAGAAGAGATTGTTACACTTGTAAATATGAATCGTGATTATGATTTCTATGATCATATTATTAAACAAGAACATCCTAATGATTTAAATACCATTGTGAATAAATATTATCAGTTAGATGAAAACTATGCACCCGATGATCTTGTAGAAATCAATAATAAAGCTAAAAAGTATGGTCTTCTCTATAGTAAACATACTGCTCGAAAAGTCTTATATGATGATTTTATTGCTTTACAAGAGGCTTGTTATCAAAAGGGCTTTGAGTTATATGTAACTTCTGGCTATCGTTCTACACCTTGGCAAAAAGAAATTTATAATCATATGGTAGAAACCTATGATGGTGCAAAGGCCGATGAAACATGTTCACGTCCTGGCCATAGTGAGCATACAACAGGTCTAGGGCTTGATGTTGCTTTAGATCAATACAAATATGAAGATGTTATTAATCATCCTTGCTATAAATGGTTTTTAAGTCAATTAAGTCAATATGGTTTTATTCTACGTTACCCAAAGGATAAAGACAATTTGACAGGGTATCATTATGAATCATGGCATATTCGTTATGTTGGAAAGGATTTAGCTAAAAAGGTAGAAGAGAGTCAATTAACATTTGATGAATATTATGCTAGACATTACTAGAAAGAAGATAAAAACTATCTTCTCTAGACTGTTAGTAAACAAAATTGCATGTATAGTTAATGTCGTAAGTGTCCACACTCCAATTAAGCAAAATTGTGGTCTTGCGACTTTTTTGTTTCTTATTAATAAGTGCCTATGTAATAATAGAAATGACCTATCAATTTGATGAGATAGACCTGTGAAAAGATCAACAGGACTTATAGATGGTTTTAAATATCCGAATTTTTCAACAATCTGAAAGGAATTGTATTTTCAGATTGTTTTTTTATATAATGATGAAGGGAGGGAAATACATGGATATAGATTCTTTAAAAGCATCAAAGAAAACAAACCAGCTCTTTTTGGTTTGTGTCGATCATTATAATACAAGTCATGCAACATTTTATTATTATAAGAAAGAAGAAGAGTGGCAGCTTGTCTTACAAACACCGGCACTTATTGGACAAAGAGGCATGGGTGAAGGAAAAGAAGGAGCAAGACAAACACCTATAGGTGAATATACTTTTGGGAAACTCATGGGTATTGCGCCAAATCCTGGCACAAAGATGGATTATCATCAGATTACTGAAGATGATTATTGGTGTGGTGAACAGTATTATAATGAGTTTGTGGATGAAAAGACTAGGGACCATTCTCATTGTACAAAAGAGAATGATGAACACTTGATAGATTATACTAAACCTTATGAATACACAGCTTTCTTTAACTATAATAAGGAGTGTATTAAAGGGAGGGGCAGTGCTTATTTCTTTCATTGTTTTGGTACACATGACTATACAATGGGATGCGTTGCCTTACATCATGATGTTGTGAAATATCTCTTTACTATGATTGATGAGAAGACGATTATGATCATCGATTCTTACGATAATTTGTATAAATATTAGTTAGTGTTACTATGATAATTTTGTGTTATACTGTTAATAAATTCAGACTATGAACAAGAAAGGTGTAAAAGAAAATGTTGAAATTCTTGAAAATGGAAGGTATCGGGAATGATTATGTTTACTTTGACGGAATCAATCAGAATGTTCCAACAGATGAAACATTTATCAAGAAGGTATCTAATCGTCATATAGGTATTGGCAGTGATGGTGTCATTATCATCTTACCAAGTGAAACATGTGATTTCAGAATGCGTATGTTCAACCTTGATGGAAGTGAAGGAAAGATGTGTGGAAATGGAATCCGCTGCTTTTCTAAATTTGTGTATGATCAAGGCTTAACTGATAAGACAACATTGAAGATTGAAACACTTGCAGGAATAAGAACCTGTGAATTGAATGTAGAAGATGGAAAGGTAACAAGTGTCTGTGTAGATATGGGTGAACCAATTACTCTATGTTCTGATATTCCGGTGAATTATTCTAAAATAGAGATGGTGAATGCACCTATTGAAATAGATGGTAATACATATTATTGTACAGCTGTTTCTATGGGTAATCCGCATGTCATCCAGTATGTAGATACACTTGATTTTGATATCGAAGCAATTGGTCCTAAGTTTGAACATGCTTCTTTATTCCCTGAATCAGTCAATACAGAATTTGTAAAGGTTGTTGATAGACAACATCTAAAGATGCGTGTATGGGAAAGAGGCAGTGGTGAAACAATGGCTTGTGGTACAGGCGCATGTGCTGTGATGTATGCAAGTTATCTCAACAACAAGTGTGGTGAGAAAGTGGATGTAGAATTATTAGGAGGTCATTTACAGATTGAACTCCGTGATAAGAAGATATTTATGACAGGTCCTGCAAGGACTACTTTTGAAGGTACATTAAAGGAGGAAGAGTATGCTTAAAACTGCAGAAGAAATTATCCAGTATATTGGAAATGCGAAAAAACAGACACCAGTCAAGGTATATATCAATGGTCATGATTTACCTAAGGCTGACGGATTCAAGATGTTTGGTACAGAAGATTCTAAAATCTGTATTGGAGATTTAGATACAATCCGTGCTTATTTAGAAGAAAACAAAGATAAGATCACTGATACTTATATGGAACAGGATCGTCGTAATAGTGCGATTCCTATGATAGATATGACAAATATCAATGCGCGTATTGAACCAGGCTGCTTTATCCGTGAACATGTCACTATTGGAGATAATGCAGTTATCATGATGGGTGCAGTTATCAACATTGGTGCTAAGATTGGTGAAGGTTCTATGATTGATATGGGGGCAGTACTTGGAGGACGTGCTGAAGTTGGTAAACATTGTCACGTTGGTGCAGGTGCAGTGCTTGCAGGTGTTATTGAACCCCCTTCAGCAAATCCAGTTGTCTTAGAAGATGACGTATTAATTGGTGCCAATGCGGTTGTTATTGAAGGTGTAAGAATTGGTAAGGGTGCTGTCGTAGGTGCAGGTTCTATCGTTACTAAGGATGTACCAGCAGGTGCAGTAGTAGTTGGTAACCCAGCTCGTATTGTGAAAGAAGAAAAAGACGACCAGACAAAAGATAAGACTCAGTTAATGGATGATTTAAGAAAGATCTAATCATGGATGATTTAAAGAGATGGCGCAGGGATCTACATCAGATTCCTGAACTAGGATTAGAAGAGACACAAACAACAGCTTATCTAAAAGCCGAACTGGAAAAGATGGGGTATCAACCACAGCCATTATTAGAAACAGGACTCTATGTCTTTATTGATCATGGCTATGGCAAAACAGTGGCTTTTAGAACAGATATTGATGGCTTACCTGTCAATGAAGAAACAGGTGTAGACTTTGCTTCTACCCATAAAGGAATCATGCATGCCTGTGGACATGATGGCCATATGACTGCACTTCTGGGCTTTGCGAAGGCTTTAAAAGAGAATAAAGAACCTATTCTTTATGATATTCTTTTAATCTTCCAGCCTGCTGAAGAATCTCCCGGAGGGGCACGCATTGTCTGTGAAAAAGGTTTATTAAAACAGTTTAATGTAGAATCTATTTTTGGTATTCACCTCATGCCTTTATTAGATGAAGGTGTGATTGCTTCTAAACCAGGTGGTTTAATGGCTGAATGTGGTGAATTAGATGTAAAAGTCATAGGAAGAGGGGCTCATGCAGGTTTACCTCATGAAGGTGTAGACTCACTACTTATTGCTTGTTCTTTAATTAATGAATACCAGCATATTTTGACAAGAATGAAGACGCCATTCCATCCAGCTATTATGAATATTGGAGAAATTCATGGTGGTACAGCACGTAATAGTGTTGCCAAGGAAACAGAATTCCATGGCACAGTACGTTGTTATAGTGATGAAATGTTTGCCCATCTCACAGATTCTATTGGACGTATTAATAAAGGTTTTGAAGAAGCCTATGGATGTCGAATTGAGTGGAGCTGTCCACCATTCTATCCAGCTGTCATTAATGACAAAAAGCTATTTAACTATGTCTCATCAATTACTTCATTAAAAGAATTAGATGAACCACTCATGCTTGCTGAGGATTTCTCTTTCTATCAGAAAGAGGTAAAAGGTCTATTTATCTTTGTCGGTACTAAAACAAAGGAATTCCAAAGCGGACTTCATACAGGTACATTCAATTTTAATGAATCTGTATTACAGTCTGTTGTGGATATGTATATGAAAATTATTTTGAATTATCAGGAGGAGAAATAATGGGGTATTATGAAGAAGGAGAACAGTATTTTCTTCATGCTTATGGCAGATATGATACTGTTTTAGATCATGGAGAGGGAGTATATCTCTATGATACAGAAGGTAATAAATACTTAGATTTCTATAGTGGTATTGGTGTCAATTCACTTGGTTATGGTTATCCTGCTTATGTAGAAGCAGTAGAAAAACAGTTGAAGACATTAACTCATGTGTCTAACTATTTCTATACTGTTCCTGCCATTGAAGCAGCTAAGAAAGTAGTAGAAGCAACTCGTCTTTCAAAGGTATTCTTCTGCAACTCAGGTGCAGAAGCAACTGAAGGGGCATTAAAGCTTGCACGTAAATACTACTTCTTAAAACACCATAAGGCTGATAGTGAAGTCATCGCATTCCATCAGTCATTCCATGGACGTACTACAGGTTCTGTTAAGTTAACTGGTAATGCGCATTATCAGCAGGCATTTGGTCCATTAATGGAAGGTGTAAAATATGCTACTTTAAATGACTTAGAAAGCGTTAAAGCCTTACTTACTGATCGTACAGGCGCTATTATTGTAGAACCAGTACAGGGTGAAGGTGGTGTCAATCCTTGCACAAAAGAATTCTTACAGGGATTAAGACAAATCTGTGATGAAAAAGATATCTGTCTTATTCTTGACGAAGTACAGTGTGGTATGGGAAGAACAGGAACAATCATGACTTATTTCCAGTATGATATCTTACCTGATATTGTATGTCTTGCGAAAGGTATTGGCTGTGGTGTGCCAGTAGGTGCATTTGTAGCTAATGCAAAGTTTGCGAAGGCAATGGAACCAGGAGACCATGGAAGTACTTATGGAGGTAATCCATTTGTGACTGCTGCAGTCTCTACTGTATTTGATATCTTAAAGAAGGATTCAATTGTAGAAAACTGTAAAGAAGTATCTGAATATCTTTTAGAAGAATTAGATAAAGTAGTCAAAGACTATGATTGTGTTGTAGGTCATAGAGGTTTAGGATTAATGCAGGGAATTGTATTAAATGTCCCAGCTAAGAAATATGTTCAGGCATTACTTGATGAAGGTGTTATTGTAGTCACTGCTGGTGAAAAGGTAATTCGTTTATTACCACCTCTAGTAATCACAAAAGAACATGTTGATGAATTTATTACTAAACTTAGAAAAGTTTTAGGATAAAATATTAAGAAATCTCTCACTTATGAAGGAATAAATAAGTGGGAGGTTTTTTTATATGCGTAAATATCCTATATATCTTCAGGATGATGAAGTATCCTGTGGCGTTTATTGTATCAAGATGATTTTAAAATATTATGATATTGAAGAAGACACACTCAATATTAAAAGAAAAGCACGTATGGATCATACTGGAACGACTATTAAAGGTTTAGTAGAAACATTGAAATCCTATGCGATAGAAGCAAAAGCCTATCATGCTTCTTTAAAAGACATAGAAGAACATATCACCTTACCTTGTATCTTACATACAATAGAAGATGGTATAGGTCATTTTGTAGTACTCTATGAAATCAAGGGAGATACGTATATTATTGGTGATCCAGCCCATGGTATTGTGGTCTATGATCAAGAAGAACTAACATCAATTTATACAGAGAATGTTGTATCTATTACACATATTGGGCGCTATTTTGAATATGAGAATAAGACATTTAAACAGTTCTTAAAGGAAATCAAGAAACTCTATCATAAAGATATTAGAAAACTAGGAAGCTATACATTCTTTATCACATTATTCTCTTATGTTTTATCACTTATCTATGCATCACTCATTGATTATATGAAGGTTAAAACACCTATTGTGGTATTAATGATTGTATCAGGTGCATATTTTATTATCGGCTTAATAAAGATTGGAATAGAAAAGACAAAAGAGAAGAAAAGTATCCTTCTCACACGTGCTTTTGATAAAGAGTTTGTTTATACAAGTATTAGTCAAGTAATGGATCATAAAGGAGATACAGGAACACTCCATCCACAAATCATGGACTTATATCAGTTAAGTGAGTTTTGTATTGCCTATTTTAGTGTCTTCTATGTAGATCTTGTTTCTATTGTATTAGAACTACTTGGTTTATTACTCATTTCTACGCAATTATCATTAGTACTTATTATTGTGTTAGTTATTCTAAGTATCTTTGTTTATTTTAAAAGTAAACATTTTATAGAACTCTACAAAGACTATATTGCAGCCCATATTGAATCAGAACATGCACTCATTGATTATTTAGATCAAAGAGAAATAGGAAAGAGATATTATGGAAAACATCAATGGCTTAAAAGATATGAACATTACTATGAGAATGAAGCCAATCATAAACAGGACCAGGAAGAATTCTCATTAACACTCTCTACTGGTATGCATATGATCCAAATACTTGGAGAAGCACTTATATTATTTGTAGGATTGTTCCTCTATCATAATAAGAGTATCAGCATGGGTGAATTGATTCTATTCTATATGGTTTATAATATGATTCTTATTCCCCTTATTCATCTCTGTACTACTTTAGTAGAATATTCTCAAAGTACAGTGCTTTATGAGAAATATAAGGAACTTACAACACCAGTCGTACAAGGTAAGCTATTGATAGAAGAACCAATTCATACTATTTATATGAATAATGTAAGTTATGCTTATGGCTTCCATGAACCTGTTTTAAATCATCTTGATTTAGAAATTAATCATTCATTCTTTATATTTGGAGATAATGGTTCAGGTAAATCTACATTAGCTTATTTACTAGAAGGTAATGATCCACATTATCGTGGTGAAATACTCATGAATAACAAGCCTTTAAAAGATATTAATCAGGATTCTTTAAAGAAACATATCATTCTTGTAGAAGAACATGAATCATTTATACCTGGTTCTATCAAAGAAGTATTGAATTGTGAGGATGAAGAACGTATACTTCATGTATTACTTTCCTTAACAGGAGAAAGATTGATTGAACTAGGAGATTCACCTATCACTTCTCAGGGACTTCCTTTATCATTAGGAGAACAACAGATTCTTTCACTTGCCCGTGCATTGTTGTGTGATGGAGATATTTATATTCTTGATGAAGCCCTCAGTCATCTCTCTTTTGAACGTAAAGAAATCATCATTCGAACTTTGTTTGAAACATATCAAGAAAAGTTATTTGTGGTGATTTCACATGATAAAAAAATCATGAATATGGGATATGACTATGTTATAATGGAAAAAGGAAAAATCATCGAGAAAGGGTGATATTAATGAATATAGATTTTGTATTTGATAATGAAGTAGAGAACTTTGAAAATAATTATGAACAGGATTTTACAGCTATTATTGAACAGGCTTTAAAGACTTTAGGTATTGAAGATGATGTAGAAGTATCATGTGTTCTTGTAGATGATGAAAGAATACATGAAATTAATAGAGAATATCGTCATATTGATCGTTCCACTGATGTCATCAGTTTCGCAATGGAAGATAATGATCAATTTTATGTAGAAGGTATGCCTAGAACTTTAGGAGATATTTTTATTTCTGTAGATCATGCTAAGAAACAGGCAGAAGAATATGGTCATTCCTTGAGAAGAGAAATGTGTTTCTTATTTACACATGGTATTCTACATTTATTAGGATATGATCATATGACAGATGAACAAGAAAAAGAAATGTTTGGCTTACAGGATCAAATCCTAGGTGCTTTAAGCATTGAAAGAGAGGGAGCCTAATGGATTATCAATATCTTGTAGATGAAGCTTTTAAGGCAAGAGAGAATGCATATACCCCTTATTCACATTTTAAAGTAGGCGCATGCTGTGAACTTAATGATGGCAAGATGATTTATGGTGCCAATATTGAGAATGCAGCTTATGGTTCTACAATGTGTGCTGAGCGTAATGCAGTATTTCAGGCTTATTGCCAAGGCTACCGTAAAGAGGATATTAAAGCACTTGCGATTGTCGGAGATGGACCGACATTGATTTCACCTTGTGGTTCATGTCGACAGGTATTAAGTGAACTCTTGAAATCTGATACACCTATTGTATTAGGGGCTAGAGATCACTATGAAGTGACTAATATCTATGAATTATTACCTAGAAGTTTTAGTGAGGAGGATTTATGAGTTATAAATCAGGTTTCGTAAGTATTGTAGGACGTCCTAATGTAGGAAAATCTACTTTATTAAATCATATTTTAAAGACAAAATTAGTGATTACATCACCTACTGCCCAGACGACAAGAAATACAGTTCAGGGTGTTTATACAGATGATGAAGCACAGATTGTATTTGTAGATACACCAGGTATTCATAAGCCACAGGATGGCTTAGGATCATTTATGAATACAACAGCTTTAAATAGTATTGTAGGAACTGATGTGATTCTATTTATTGAACCTGCCAATGAACGTATTGGTAAGGGAGACCGCTTTATTGTAGAAAGGTTAAAGAAAGCAGAATGTCCTGTTTATCTTGTATTAAATAAAGCAGATCTTCTTTCTAAAGATGAATTAATGGATAAACTGATTGAATGGAATCAGATGATGGACTTTAAGGAAATTATTCCAATTAGTGCACTTAATGGGGATAATGTGGATGAATTAATTAAGACTGTCAAACAGGATTTACCAGAAGGACCAGCTATTTATCCAGAAGATACAATTACAGATCATCCAGAACAGTTTATTATGGCTGAATTTATTCGTGAAAAGATTCTTTATTTCACTCATGATGAAATTCCTCATGATGTGGCGATAGAAATTGAACAGTGGATTGAAGATGAAAATGGAATAGATATCATGGCTGTGATTATTGTGAATAGAAAGAGTCAGAAGGGTATTATTATTGGTAAGCAGGGTACAATGATCAAGAAGATCAAAGACCAGGCAAGACGTGATATGAAACGTTTTGCGGGTGTTCCTGTTAAACTTTCACTCTTTGTAAGAGTAGAAAAAGACTGGCGTAATAAAGCACAGTATTTAAAGGAATTTGGTTATAACCAGGATGACTACTCATAATATTGAGAAAACAGAAGGAGTTGTACTTAAAATAACACCTTCAAAAGAATCTGATGCAATACTTTCTATTTATACATATGACTATGGTAGAATATCAGTCTATGGAAAAGGAATTAGAAAAATCAATTCTAAAAATGCGCGTGGTGTCACACCTCCCTCGTTAAGCTTATTTGAGCTAAATGTACGCAAAGGATTATCATCTCTTATACGTGCTTCAGGAATTAAGTATTATACACATATCCAGGATCATATAGAAACAGATATACTAGCACAATGCTTATTAGAATACTATTATCGCTATGTTCCTGAAAATAAACCTGATCTAGAGACTTATACATTCTTAGTAGATGCTTTAAAAGCTATAGATACAGGATATTCATATAAATTGATTTATGCATTGATTCTTGTCTTTATTATGAAAGATAACGGAATAGAGTTAGAAGTAGACGGATGTGTTCATTGTGGACATACATCAGTCACTTCTTTTTCACTTGTAGATGGTGGTTTTGTATGCCATAAGCATCAAACACCACAGGATGTAGAATTATCTATAGATGCACTTAAGGCAATACGTCATATATATAAGACACCCATTGCCCATATAGATGCATTATCTATAGATGAAGCAGTACTTAAAGAGATATTATTTATATTTGAATATTATATTGATGAATAATGTGGAATATATCTCAATGCGTTACGTTTTGTGAAGGAATGGATATGAGGGGAGGAATGATGTATGAAGCATGAAGAAACTTATACATCAACACTACATACACATGTTCACTTTTTCATTTATGAACCACAGGTGATCATTAGAGTCAAGGCTGTCTTATTTGTACAGCATGATCTTAATGAAAATGCATCTAACTATGATCATTTTGCGAATTTCATGTGTGATAAGGGATATGTAGTCGTAGTGAGTGATATGGTCGGACATGGTCATTCACTTATTGATTTTGAACAAGGTTATTTTGGGAAAACAGATGTCCTTGATCATTTGATGAAGGATATGCATCATCTGCAGAAGGTGATGATGGCACGTTATACAGATACACCTTATTATTATATAGGTACAGGACTAGGTGCACAGATGATTCGTGAATATGCAGCGCGCTTTGGAGACTATTTCCAGGGAATGTTGTTGATGGGAGCAGTGTCCGGTGTCAGAGCGTACCGCTATAAGAATCTTTGTCTTAACTTCTTTAAAATGATGAAGGGTGAAAGATATCATCTCAATAAACTGGCATTAAGAAACAGAATGAAGTTATCACATCGTTTCAATGGAAATCATCCATTCTCTTATCTTACAGATAATGAAAAATTAGTAGATAGATTTTCTAATGATACATTGACGAATTTCTCTTATACAGTTAAAGGGTATAGTGATATCTATAAAATTTCTAGACATGCCAACAGTGAAGAGACATATCAGAAAACACCAACATACTTATCTACATGGATTGCATCTGGTGCACTTGATCCTCTTACTCGTTTAGGTAAAGATGCGCAGCTCATCTATCATAACTATAAAACACTAGGTATGGCCGATATCACATTAAAAATCTATGACAACAAACGTCATGCATTACTATTTGGTAAGGATCGTATTAACGTTTATACAGATATTCTTACCTGGCTAAACGCACGTACTTACATCTAACCTTTCTTTAAGAAAGGTTCTTTTTTAATACACTTATAATTGGTTGACAAATATACACTATAAGGGTATAAATAGGACTATAAAGTTCTTGGCTTAGGTTATTCCTAAGTCATTTCTTATCTCAAGGAGGAAAATATGGCTACAAAAGATATGGAAAAGCTAATTGCACATGCAAAAGGTGAAGGTTTTGTCTATCAAGGTTCAGAAATCTATGATGGACTCGCAAATACATGGGATTACGGACCAATGGGTGTTCAGTTAAAGAACAACATTAAAAACTTATGGTGGAAGAGATTCGTTCAGGAATGTCCTTACAACGTAGGTATTGATTCAGCAATCTTTATGAATCCAAGAGTTTGGCAGGCAAGTGGACATGTAGGTAACTTCAATGACCCACTTATTGACTGTAAACAGTGTAAATCAAGACATAGAGCGGATAAATTAATTGAAGCTTATGATCCTGAATTACATCCAGATGGATGGACTCCAGAAGAAATGATGACTTTTATTAGAGAACATAACATCGCATGTCCTGAATGTGGTGGACATGATTTCACAGATATCAGACAGTTCGAATTAATGTTTGAAACATCTATGGGTGTTGTAAAGGATGCAAAGAGTAAGATCTATTTAAGACCAGAAACTGCTCAGGGTATCTTTGTAAACTTCAAGAATGTTCAGAGAACATCACGTAAGAAATTACCATTTGGTATTGGACAGATTGGTAAATCATTCCGTAACGAAATCACTCCAGGTAACTTCATTTTCCGTACAAGAGAATTTGAACAGATGGAACTTGAATTCTTTACAAAACCAAATGAAGACTTAGAATGGTTTGAAAAATGGCGTCATGACTGTATGCAGTTCTTATATGATTTAGGTATCAAAAAAGAAAACTTAAGATACAGAGACCATGACCAGAAAGAACTTTCTTTCTACTCTAAAGCAACAACAGATATCGAATACTTATACCCATTTGGATGGGGTGAATTATGGGGTATCGCAGATCGTACTGATTACGACTTAGGACGTCATCAGGAATATTCTAAGAAGAACTTAGAATACTTAGATCCAGACACTCATGAAAAGTATCTTCCATACGTTATTGAACCATCAGTAGGTGCTGACCGTTTATTCTTATCAGTTCTTGCAGATGCATTCGAAGAACAGGAACTTGAAAATGGTGATGTAAGAAAAGTTATGCATTTCCATCCTGCATTAGCTCCAGTAAAGGTTGCAGTATTACCACTTACTAAGAAGCAGTCTGATGAAGCAATGGAACTTTATAATGATTTAGTAAAAGACTTCTATTGTGAATATGATCAGGCAGGTCAGATTGGTAAGAGATATAGAAGACAGGATGCTATTGGTACACCATTATGCGTGACTGTAGACTTCGATACAGCTGAAGATCATAGCGTTACTGTAAGAGATCGTGACACTATGGAACAGATCAGATTACCAATTGATCAGTTAAAAGCTTATATTGCAGATAAAACACGTTTTAACTAAGAGGATGATTAGATGGCAAGATTATCACAGGAAAAGATTGATGAAATCAGACAAAGCGTAGATATCGTTGATGTGATGGGCCAGTACCTTGAACTTCATAAAAAAGGCAAGAACTATATGGCTATCTGTCCTTTCCATGATGATAATCATCCATCTTTATCTATTTCACAATCAAGACAGATTTATAAATGTTTTGTATGCGGCAACGGAGGGAATGTTTTCACATTCATTCAGGAATATTTAAAGGTTCCTTTCGTAGAAGCCGTTATGAAAGTGGCAGAATTTGGACATGTAGATATGTCCGGCTATTCACTAGAAAAGCGTGTTGTGAAAGTAGATGAGGCGCTTGCGCCTCTTTATGATATGCACGCTTTTGCCTTGAAGCTTTACATGTATTATCTCTATACACAATCAGGTAAACAGGCACTTGATTATTTACGTCATCGTGGTTTTGATGATGAACTCATTAAGATGTTTGGAATTGGGTATGCACCAGATAAATCCATCTTACATGAACGTTTCCAAAAGGAAGGCTATACTGAAGTTGCTCAGGTAAAATCAGGATTAGTTTTAGAAAATGAACGTCATTATGATCGTTTCCATGATCGTGTGATGTTTCCTCTCCATGATGAATTTGGAAAGGTTGTAGGTTTTTCTGGAAGAGTCTATAAAGCACAGGATAAGAATTCTAAATATATGAACTCACCAGAGTCCGATATATTTATTAAAGGTAAAACACTTTATAATTACCATCGTGCAAAAGAAGCAGTTCGCCAGGCAGGCTTTGTATATATTAATGAAGGGTTCATGGATGTGATTGCGATGCATCGTGCCCATCATGATAACTGTATTGCCTTGATGGGGACAGCTCTTACTAAAGATCATTTAAGAATGTTGAAGCGTATGACACGTACAATTCATTTATGCTTAGATGGTGATATGGCAGGGCAGGCTGCAGCTATGAAATCAAGTGATTTACTTACATCGCAGGGCTTTGAAGTCAAGATTGTATTATTACCTGATGGAAGAGATCCAGATGAGATCTTATCAACAGAAGGTATAGAGGGGCTTGATGCAGTTTTAAAGGATACTTTAAGCCCTATTGATTTCATGATGGCCTTTGAATGTTCAAGACTTGATTTACGTAATTATGAAGATCGTAAAACCTTACTTATAAAGGCATGCGAGAAGATTGCGAAGATAGAAGATAGAATTGATCGTGGACACTATATTACGAAACTTTCATCATTGACTGATTTCCCTAAGGAAATCATAGAGGAACAACTTTTAAATAGTTCTGCAATTATTGAACATCGTGAACAGTTTTCTCAAAATCGTATTGAAACAATTCAGGACCAGCGTCCTATTCTAGATAAATATACTTTGGCAGAAAAAAATTTATTATTCTATATGTTGAATGACCGTCAGGTCAGTGATATTTATGAAGCAAAAGCAGGCTTTATGCACAATGATACATATCGTGCACTTGCTGCTTATATTAGAGACTATTATCGTACGCATCAAACAATGGATATTGCGAACCTCATCGATAAGATTGGGAGTTCTCATTCAAGCCTTGTGAATGCGTTGACAGATATTGCGGAGTGTTCACTTCCACTCCCTTATCAAAAAGAAGTGATTGATGATTATATTGCGAGAATTACAGAAAATACCAAGAATATTCGTGAACAGGAATTACAGGAACAGTTTAAGAATGTTCTTGCGCCTAGCGCAAAAGCTGAGATTCTCCAAAAGCTAATTGATTTAAAAAAGGAGTAGCTATGGCAAAAAAGGATAAAGCAGTACAGGGTATTACTCTTGAAGAACTTGAAAAAATGCTGATTAGTGCCGCTAAGGCTAAAGGCAACCGTTTAACTCAGGATGACTTAGACGCTTTCCAGTCTAGATATGATTTAGATGATGAAGCATATGAAAACCTTATTGATGCAATCAATGAAAACCATATTGAAATTGAAGATGGTTTAGATGCATTAGAAATAGATGATGATGATTTTATGGCTGGAGGGGCAGATGATCTTGATGACCTTGAAGGCTTAGAAGTAGATACAGATGATGATTCAGGTGATGATGATATCGCTAATCTAGATTTCGGTAATGATCTAGATATGGACTTTGGTGATACAAATAAGATGTATAACCAGTCTGATGACGATGATGATATGAACCAGTTAGGTTCTAACGTTAAAATCAATGATCCTGTAAAGATGTACTTAAAGGAAATTGGTCGTGTAGACTTATTAACTCATGAACAGGAAATTGAACTTGCAAAACGTATTCTTGAAGGTGATGAACAGGCTAAGAAAGAACTTGCAGCTGCAAACTTAAGATTAGTTGTATCTATCGCTAAGAGATATGTAGGTCGTGGCATGTTATTCCTAGACTTAATTCAGGAAGGTAACATGGGTCTTATTAAGGCTGTAGAAAAGTTCGATTATACAAAAGGATTTAAGTTCTCTACATATGCAACATGGTGGATCAGACAGGCTATCACTCGTGCAATTGCCGATCAGGCACGTACTATCCGTATTCCAGTACATATGGTAGAAACTATCAACAAGTTAACTCGTATCCAGAGACAGCTTGTTCAGGAATTAGGTAGAGAACCAACAGCTGAAGAAATCGCAGAAAAGATGGATGGAATGACTCCTGCAAAGGTAAGAGAAATCCAGAAGATTTCTTTAGAACCAGTTTCTTTAGAAACACCTATCGGTGAAGAAGATGATTCTCATTTAGGTGACTTCATTGAAGATGAAGGTGCTATGAGCCCTGATGATTATGCATCTAACGAATTACTAAAAGATGAATTAAATGAAGTATTATTAGAACTTACAGATAGAGAAGAAAAAGTATTAAGACTTAGATTCGGTCTAGATGATGGACGTACAAGAACACTTGAAGAAGTAGGTAAAGAATTCAACGTAACTCGTGAACGTATCAGACAGATTGAAGCAAAAGCTTTAAGAAAATTAAAACATCCTTCACGCTCTAAACGTCTAAAGGACTTCTTAGATCACTAATGAAGCTTCATTCAAAACGTCTAAGCAAAGTTGCTTGGATGATTGAAGAACATAAACAAGGAACTATCCTGGCAGATATCGGCACTGATCATGCCTATCTGCCTTGTTTTTTACTTGATGAAAACATCATCACATCAGCTTATGCATGTGATGTAGCGGAAGGACCTCTCTCTAGTTCTAAAGAAACAATTCAGTCTTTACATCTTGAAAATCAAGTCATCCCATTACTTGGTAATGGATTAGATCCTATCATCGATAAGAAAGTAGATATGATCTCTATTTGTGGTATGGGTGGCTTATTGATGAGTGAAATATTAGATGCCCATCTTGACTATGTAGAAGATAAAATACTCTTCCTACAGGCCAATACAGCCATTGATTTATTAAGAGAATACTTAATGAATCATAACTTACAGATTATTGATGAAGCATTAGTCAAAGATGCTCATCATATTTATGAAATCATGGTTGTGAAAAAAGGCCATCAGGAATTAGATGAAAAAGATATTCTCTTTGGACCAGTCCTTAGAAAACAGAAAAATCCTCTCTTTATTGAGAAGTGGGAAAGAGAACTAAAGATTCAAAGACGTATATTGGATTCATTAAATACTGAACATGAAAAATATGCAAAGGTATTACATTCTATTGCCTTAATTGAAGAAGTACTCTAGGTACTTCTTTTTTGTGTTATAATGATTGAAACGGAAGGTGATATTTATGAAAGCAGAACAGATTATTAAAATCATGGAATCTCATTATCCTTTAAGCTGTCAAGAGGACTGGGATCATTGTGGATTGCAGGCGGGTAATATTCATACTGAAGTGAATAAAATAATGATTGGTTTAGATGCAGACATACAAACATTGCAAGAAGCCATTGATGCAGGATGTCAGATGTTGATTACCCATCATCCATTCTTATTCAATACATTGACTTTAGATACAACAACACCGGTAGGACGTTTTATTGAAAAAGCGATTAAACATAATATTGTTGTCTATAGTGCGCATACATCTTTAGATAAGATTTCTATGAATAGATGGTTAATGGAAGCATTAGGATGTTTAAATATTGAAGACGCCGATGAATCTAATATTACTAAGAAGGGTGTACTCCCAGATACAATGGGTATGTATGAATTCTTAGACTATGTAAAGAAAGCTTTTAATATTCCATCAGTCAATTATGCAGGTAAAGTGAAAGAAGTCTCTACAGTAGGAATCTGTGGTGGTTCTGGAGGAGATTTAATAGATGAAGTCGCTCCACAGGTAGATGCTTATATCACAGGTGATTTGAAATATCATAGTGGTTTAAAAGCATCAGATTATAATATTCTTTTAGTAGATGTAGGGCATCATGTAGAAGTCATTATGGTACATAAATTAAAAGAATTATTAGAAAAAGAAATAGATTGTGAAATCGTAGAAGCCACTTCTCCAGGTTATTTTAAGGGGTATTAAGATGATTCTGACTACAATTGCCTATTTAAAGAAAGATGGGAAAACATTACTTCTTCATCGTATAAAAAAGAAGAAAGATATCAATGAAGGTAAATGGATTGGTGTAGGTGGTAAATTAGAACCAGGTGAATCACCCGATGAATGTGTAAAAAGAGAAATACTAGAAGAAACAGGTTATACAGTACATTCTATTCAATGTCATGGTTATGTTACATTCCCAGGTCTTTATTATGGTGAAGATGAAGGTATGTTTGTCTATTCTTGTCATGACTTTGAAGGGACATTAAAAGAATGTGATGAAGGTGTTCTTGAATGGGTGGATGATGATTTGATTCCTGATTATCCACAATGGGAAGCAGATTATCATTTCTTAAACTGGATGGAAGATGATCATTATCACCATGCTAAGGTTGTTTATAAGAATGATGAACTTATAGAATATAAAGAAGCAATCTATTAAAAAAGAGCACGGATTTTAGATTAATCCGTGCTCTTTCATATTCTTATAAATACCATCATTCGCAATATCATCACATACTTCATCAGCAATAGCTTTTAAACCTTCTTTCGCATTACCGACTGCAACACCATGAGCTACAAATGTCAACATTTCTGCATCATTCATTCCATCACCATAAGCATATGTATCCTTTTGATCAATACCTAAATGGTTAATAAGTGTTTCAATGGCAGTATGCTTATTCACACCCGCTACAGACAATTCACCTGATGCATCACCAAATGCAGGAACAGTACATTCAATAACTTGGAATGCATCACTAAACTGCTTTCTAATTTCATCAAATGGAATAGATTCATGTTCTAAGAAACAAATCTTATTCACATCGTTTCTATACATATTCTCATTTTCAATCAGCGCAGTTATAAAATGACTTGGTTCCTCTTCCTTCTTTCTTCTTGCTTCAGGATCATTTTCTAGATCACCATAGATGATGCTTTCTAGTCTTTTAATGAGGTTCTTAGAGGCAAATAAACCACCATTAGACTCTAAATAATAGTCATAATGATTTGTTTCAAAGAAGTCTACAACACGATGAACATCTTCATCACTGACCTTCTTATGATATAACATCTTATCACCCATCTGTACAAATCCACCTCCAGCACCAATGATGCCATCAAATCCTACATCTAGAATATAGGGATAGATTTCTGCAAGAGAACGTCCTGTACAAAGGTAACATAAATTTCCTTTTTTACGCGTCTCGTGCACTGCCTGAATAGTTGATTTAGGAATACATTCCTTTACAGGTCTCACATCTACTAAAGTTCCATCTACATCAAAAAATATAATCTTCTTACTCATATACTCTCCTATAACATCTTTTCATAAGGTATTTCAGGTTTAATAAAACTATCTGGATTGTTTTCATCATACTGTTTCAAGAAATCAATAATCTGATTAGTCAATACAGTAGGTGTAGAAGCTCCAGAACTTACTCCTACATGCTTCTTTCCTTTAAGCCATGATAAATCTAACTCTTCAAGACTTCCAATCATCTTGGTATCTTTATGTGCTTTCTCCATACTAATAGAAGCCAGCTTCTTTGTATTATTAGAATGAGGATCACCTACAATAATGACTAGATCAATATCTTCATCCATTTTCGCAATAGCTTCCTGTCTAATCTGTGTAGCTGAACATGTTTCTTTCATGATCTCTACATCTAGTATTTTTTTCGCATACTCACATAAATCATAGACATCATAAAGGGACATAGTTGTCTGGTTAGTCATCACATAATGTTTATCTTTATCTAGTGTCTCTAAATCCTTCTTAGATGTAATTAAATGAATATGTTCAGGATCAATCAATAATGCACCTTCAGCTTCAGGATGATTCTTTTTACCTATATATAAAACATCCTTCCCACGCTTTAACTGTTCTTTAATAAGTGTATGTGTCTTAATAACATCTAGACATGTCGCATCCACTACATTGAGTCCTTTACTCTTTGCCTTCTCAATGACACAATCTCCTGCACCATGTGCTGTAATAATGACTGTACCTTCATTAATTTCATCAAGAAGTTCCATTCTTGTCTTACTTGCATCCTCAATTGTGATGGCACCTCGTTTCTTTAATGCATCCACAATAAATTGATTATGGACAATCATACCAAGTACTGTAATAGGACCTGGCTGTTCTATTGTCTCTTTTACTATATTAATAGCACGTATAACACCCTTACAATATCCTCTAGGGACAATTCCTGTAACCTTCATATTCTTCACCTCAAAAACAATTCTAACATAAGTGAGATTAGATTTGTTTTTTTTTCAAATCATGGTATGATAATAGACGCTAAAGGAGGCGAATTATAATGGATTTATTTGATAAATTTCAATTTAATGATTATGTAAAAAAGACTTTAAACAAAATACATTTCACATCACCAACACCTATCCAGGATAAGGTGATCCCCCTTGTTTATAAGAATAAAGATATTATTGGTATTTCACAGACAGGTACTGGTAAAACTCATTCATTCTTAATTCCTATTATTGATCGTATTGATACAAGTGCAGATTATGTACAGGCAGTTATAACAACACCTACTAGAGAACTTGCACATCAGATCTATGAAAACGCAAAGGAATTCAAGAAAGAAAACCCTGATTTAAGAATCTCACTAGTAATTGGTGGTTCTGATAAACAGAAGGCTATTAATAAGCTTTCTACACAGCCACATATCGTTATTGGTACACCAGGACGTATTAAAGACTTATCTTTAAATGAACAGGCTTTAATTATCACTACAGCAACTACATTTGTCGTTGATGAAGCAGATATGACTTTAGAATATGGTTATCTTGAAGACTTAGATGCAGTCTTATCTAAAATGAGAGAAGATTTACAGATGCTTGTATTCTCAGCAACTATTCCTGAACATTTATGGCCATTCTTAAGAAAATATATGAATGCGCCAGAATTAGTACAGATTGATGCCCATAAGAAAACAACAGACAATACAAAACATTACTTAATTCATACAAAGCATCATGACCGTTATACAGTATTAAAGAATATCATGGATATCATTGATCCATATATCTGCTTAATCTTCTGTAATAAGAGAACAGAAGCCACTAAGCTATCTGATCAGTTAAGAAGTGATGGTTATCGTGTCGGTGAAATTCATGGTGACTTAGAACCACGTGAACGTAAACAGATGATGAGACGTATCAATAATAATGAATATCAGTACATTGTAGCTACAGATATTGCAGCAAGAGGTATTGATATTGATGGTGTATCTCATGTTATTAATATGGAATTCCCAACAGAAAGAGACTTCTATATTCATCGATCTGGTAGATGTGGTCGTGGTAAGTATAAGGGTGAATGTTATTCTATGTATGATTCATCTAATCAGCAGATGGTTGAATCACTTGAAAAGAAGGGTATTCACTTTGAAGTAAAAGAAATCCGTAACGGTGTATTAACAGATGCCAAGACACGTAATAAGCGTAAGAATAGAAATGCGCCACAGTCTGAATTAGAAAAAGAAATTCAGCGCATTATTAAGAGACCTAAGAAGGTTAAACCTGGTTATAAGAAGAAGAGAAAGAGAGAAATCCAGGCTATTTACCAGAAGAAGAAGAGAGATATTATTCGTAGAGATATTCAGAAACAGAAAAAAGAACGTGCTAAACAGGCACAAAGAGAAAAACGTGAAAGGGAGAATATGCAGTGATTATAGGTTCACATGTCTCAATGGGTGGTAAGGAAATGCTTCTAGGAAGTGTAAAAGAAGCATTAAGTTATAACGCCAATACATTCATGTTTTATACAGGAGCACCTCAGAATACAAGACGTAAACCTGTTTCTGAATTACGTGTAGAAGAAGCCAAAGAATTAATGAAAGAAAAGGGAATAGACATGGACAAAGTTGTTGTTCATGCCCCTTATATTATTAATCTAGGAAATACAATCAAGCCTGAAACAAGAGAACTTGCTGTATCATTCTTACGTCAAGAAATTGAAAGATGTGATGAAATTGGTGCTACAAGACTTGTTCTTCATCCAGGTGCTCATGTTAAAGCAGGGGATGAAGCAGGATTAGATGCCATCGTATCTGGCTTAAATGAAGCAATGAAGCCAGAACAGAAGGTACATATTGCCTTAGAAACAATGGCAGGTAAAGGCACTGAACTAGGAAGAACATTTGATCAGTTAGCTTATATTATTGGTCATTGTGATTATCCTGAATTATTAGGTTTATGTTTAGATACTTGTCATTTAAATGATGCAGGTTATGATATTTCTGATTTTGATGCCATTCTTGATGAAGTCGATGAAAAGATTGGTTTAGATAAGGTATTAGTTGTTCATGTCAATGACTCTAAGAATCCACAAGGTTCTCATAAAGATAGACATGAGAATATTGGTTTTGGGACAATCGGTTTTGATACATTGGACTCTATTGTATCTAATGAACGCTTAAAGGATGTTCCTAAGATTCTAGAAACACCTTATATTGAAAAGAATGCACCTTATAAAGAAGAGATTGAAATGTTGAAAAAGCATGAATTCAACCCAGGTTTAAAAGAAATGTTTGAATAAGCAGCCATATTGGTTGCTTATTTTTTTTGCGTTTTATAAGTACATAATTTGGTCGAAAAGTGCGTAAATAGCCTATTTTTCTAGTTTTCGATTGAAATAATTTGGACGTAAAACTTTTCGATTGAATTTACGGTTGTTTTTGATGTGTATTGTTGAATAATTCAGCTATATTATTACCCTGTCATGTAACAAGCGAGTTATTAATTTTGATAAAAATCCAACAAAGAGGGTGTTTTAAAATTTACGATTGAAAATATTGCGGACGAAAAAGTTTTCGATTGAATCTTCGATTGTTTTTACGCGTATTTTTGCTTGAATAAGCTCTATGTATGTATCTAATGAGTGTTTGATATTGTAAAAAATACTGTTATATACTTTGTAATTTTTGTTATGTTTTAAAGCATGAACGAAAATTGAATCGATTGAAATTACGTTCGTTTTTAATTTTATTTATGAGAAATGGAATGTATTCTGAGATTGATATTCGTATAATTAAGTGTATTATTCGCTCGAAAATCATACAAAAAGGGTGTTTTTTCTGATTTACGATTGAAATAATTTGGACGAAAAAGTTTTCGATTGAATTTACGCTCATTTTTAATTATACTTAAAGTAGTAGAATAGGAAAGGAGATAATAATATGCGTGAAACAAGAAATCTAGAGTTTAAAGAAACAATCACAAGTACTTTCTTGAAAACAGTTAGTGCTTTTTCAAATTATGATGGTGGAACAATCTTGTTTGGAATTGACGATGATGGCAATATTAAAGGGGTGTCAGATATAATCAAGGCGTGTTTAGATATTGAAAACAAAATTAATGATACTATTTCTCCACAACCAGATTATGTACTTGAACCAAATGAAGTAAACAAGACTATAAAACTTATTGTGAAAAGTGGATTACAGAAACCATACTTATATAAATCAAAAGCATATAAGCGTAATGATTCTGCGACTATAGAAGTAGATACATTAGAGTTTTCAAGGCTTGTATTGGAAGGGAAAAATATTAGTTTTGAAGAACTACCATACAAAGATCAGAATCTTACTTTTCATTTCCTTGAAGAACAATTAGAAAAAACTGTTCAAATCAGTTCGTTTAATCTTGATACATTAAAAACTCTTAATCTCTATGACAATAATAATGGATATAATAACGCGGCTGGTTTACTAGCGGATAATAATGATTTCCCTGGAGTTGATATTATAAAATTTGGAGAAAATATTAGTGTTATTCAGAAAAGAATTACATTTAATCATATGTCTATTCTAGAAGTCTATAAGAAATCGCTTGAGGTATTTAGAGATTATTATAGATATGAAGTGATAGAAGGATCTGAAAGAAAGAATGTCGAAAAAATACCAGAAGCAGCTTTTAGAGAAGCTATTGCGAATGGACTTATTCATAGGATGTGGGATGTGAATTCTCATATTAGAATATCTATGTTTGATAATCATATCGATATAGTATCTCCAGGTGGATTGCCTTCAGGAATTTCTGAAGAAGAGTATTTGAATGGTAAAACATCTGTTTTAAGAAATAGAAATCTTGCGAATGTATTCTATCGATTAGGATTTGTAGAAATATTTGGAACAGGTATTACACGAATCAAACAATTATATGAAAGTAGTTTTGTGAAACCTCGTTTTGAAGTATCAGAAAATACTATAAAGATTGAATTGCCTGTTTTTGAAGATATTTCTGATTTAACAGATGATGAGCATCTTATTTTAAAAGCATTAAGTAAAACAGTCCTAAAATCTATTAGTGAAATAGTACCAAGTACACCTTTTGGTAAATCAAAAGTATCTTCTCTATTAAAAATATTAGAGAAAAAGGGAGTTATACTGATTCAAGGAAAAGGTAGATCTACAAAATATATAATAAAATAGAAAATCTAACGTAAAAAAAGCGAGTTTATGAATTACTCGCTTTTTTCTTCGACCATCTTTAAAATCTCATCTTTAAGTGTCTGAACCATATCTTCCTGTTTAACACGTTTTACAATTTCTCCATGCTTAATAAGAAGACCTTCACCAACACCACCTGCAATACCAATATCTGCATGACGTGCTTCACCTGGACCATTTACTGCACAACCCATAATTGCAACTGTAATATCGAGATGAATATCTTTTAAGAAATCTTCCATCTCTTTAGCGATAGGAATCAAATCATACTGAATACGACCGCAAGTAGGACATGATACAAGAGTAGGGACACCCTTTAATAAACCTAATTCCTTTAATAGAATCTTAGCAACCTTAATTTCTTCTACAGGATCATCACTCAAAGATACTCTAATAGTATTTCCAATACCTTCATATAATAATGTACCAATACCTAAAGCAGACTTAATAGTGCCTCCTAAGGCAGTACCTGCTTCAGTGACACCTACATGTAAAGGGTAAGGAAATGTTTTAGATGCTAATTCATACGCTTTAATAGTCAACATTGTATTAGAAGACTTTAATGAAATAACGATATCATGGAAATCTAGATCCTCTAGAATCTTTACATGCTTCATTGCAGATTCAACCATACCTTCAGGTGTAGGTTCTCCATATTTCTCTAGAATATCTTTTTCTAAAGAACCACCATTAACCCCAATTCTAATAGGAATATGCTTCTCTTTGCATGCATCTACAACTGCTTTTACCTTTTCGATAGAACCAATATTACCAGGATTAATACGTACCTTATCAATACCAGATTCTATGGCGATAAGAGCGAGCTTATAATCAAAATGAATATCAGCCACTAAAGGAATATGAATCCCTTTCTTGATCTCTTTAATTGCATAAGCATCCTCTTTATCAAATACAGCTACTCTTACAAGTTCGCAGCCGGCCTGTTCTAACGCATTAATCTGTTTAATAGTTGCTTCTACATTCTTAGTCTTTGTATTACACATAGACTGAATCACTACATGATTATTACCACCGATAGTTAAATTTCCTACCTGTACACTTCTTGTTTCTTCTCTTAACATATTTCTATACCTCGCACTTATATTTTAAGAAACTTACACCCTAAATGCAAGGCATAAGAAAACATCCAGCAAAATGCTGGATGTTTATGTTTCATATAGAAAACTCTATCAATTATCCGATTGAGTTAATTTTCTTCTGAAGTCTTGCTTTCTGTCTGCTAGCATAGTTCTTGTGATGGATATGCTTAGTTACAGATGCATCTAACTGTCTTGTGCAATCGTTAAATTCCTTAGTAGCAACTTCCTTGTTACCTTCTTCTACAGCCTTTAATACCTTCTTGATTGAAGTCTTTAAAGCGCTCTTTACTGCGTTGTTTGCTAATCTTTTTTCATTATCGTTTTTATAACGTTTAATCTGCTGTTTCATGTTTGCCATAATAATCTCACCTCGTTCTATAGTTTGCTGAACTATAATACCAAAAATGCTAGATGATTGCAATAGTTTTTTTGGTTTTTCCTGTGTGGTAGCACTTATAAAATGAGTATGTTATAATTAAAAAGTACTTACAGGAGGAATTTTATGAGTAAAAAAATAGTTTTTATGGGAACTGCATCTTTTTCATTAAAAGTACTGCAGATGTTACTAGAAAATAAATATGATGTTGTGGGTGTTGTCACTCAGCCAGATCGTTATGTAGGAAGAAAGAAAGTACTCACTATGAGTGATGTGAAACAGGAAGCATTAAAACATGATATTCCTGTATTACAGCCAGAACGTATTAGAAATGATTATCAGGCAGTCTTAGATCTAAAGCCTGATTTAATTATTACTGCAGCTTATGGACAGATTGTCCCAACTGCTGTATTAGAAGCACCACGTTTAGGTTGTGTGAATGTACATGCGTCTTTATTACCACTTTATCGTGGTGGTGCACCAGTGCATCGCGCTATTATTGATGGTCGCAAAGAAACAGGTGTGACTATTATGTATATGGCAGAAAAGATGGATGCAGGTGATATTATCTCTCAAAAATCCACACCAATTACAGATGATGATAACTTAGAGATTGTATATGATCGTTTAACTGATATTGGTGCTGAATTATTAAAGGATACATTACCATCTATCTTTGATGAAACAAATGATAGAATTCCACAGAATCCTGATGAAGTTGTTTATGCACCTATTATTAAGAGAGAAGATGAGAGACTTGATTGGAATAAGACAGCAAGAGAAATCTTTAATCATGTAAGAGGTTTATATCCTCATCCAGGTACATTTACAACTTATAATGGACAGGTTGTAAAAATCTATAAGGGTGAAATTCATAACTGCCCTAATGCCAGGGAACATCATAAAGATGAAAAGAATGGTACTATCGTTAAGATCTTTAAGGATGCAATCGGTGTAAAGGTAGAAGATGGTGTATTTGTGATTACAGAGATACAGCTTTCTGGTAAGAAACGTATGTCTGTAAGGGATTATTTAAATGGTAAGAATATATTCGAGGTAGGAACTCAGTTTGAGTAGGTGACATTTATGAGAATGGTAGATCTTATTGAAAAGAAAAAAGATAATGTAGTATTAACTGATGAAGAAATTCATGAATTAATCCAGGGATATACAAAAGGTGATATTCCTGATTATCAGATGAGTGCTTTCTTGATGGCTGTTGTCTTTAATGGATTAACAGATCACGAAACAGCCCAGCTGACTTTAGAAATGATGCATAGTGGTGATGTGATTGATTTAAGTGGTATTCACGGTATTAAAGTAGATAAGCATTCTACTGGTGGTGTTGGTGATAAGACATCTTTAGTATTAGGTCCAATGGTAGCTGCATGTGGTGTACCAGTCGCTAAGATGAGTGGTAGAGGACTTGGACATACAGGTGGGACTCTAGATAAGATGGAGTCTATTCCAGGACTTAATGTTTATGTTAATGAAGAAGATTTTATTAAACAGGTGAATGATATTCATTTAGCTATTATTGGTCAGACAGCATCTCTTGATCCTGCAGATAAGAAGATGTATGCATTAAGAGATGTCACTGGAACTGTTCAATCTATTCCTTTGATTGCTTCTTCTATTATGAGTAAGAAGTTAGCTGCAGGCAGTGATGCAATTTTACTTGATGTCAAATATGGTGATGGTGCTTTTATGAAGAACTTGGAGGATGCGAAGAAGCTTGCTCGTACAATGATCACAATTGGTCAGCATCTTCATAAGGATACAAGAGCCACTATTTCTAATATGTCCCAGCCTTTGGGCTATGCAATTGGTAATTCATTAGAAGTAAAAGAAGCAATTGCAACACTTAATGGCAATGGTCCTGAGGATTTATTAGAATTATGTTTAACTGCAGGAAGTACAATGTTGATGATGGCTCAAAAAGCAGAAACAGTGACTGAAGCTAGAAAGATGCTAGAAGAAGCCATTTCTTCTAAGAAAGCATTACATGCTTTAGAAGCAATGGTAAAAGCACAGGGTGGAGACAGCGATTATATTCTTTATCCTGAAAAGTTTACAATGGCTGAACATATATTTGATGTTTATGCACCTGAAACAGGATATATTGAAGATCTAGAGGCATTAACTCTTGGACTAGTATCAATGCGTCTAGGTGGAGGAAGAGAAACAGTCACAGATGAAATTGATCATAGCGTTGGTTTAATTCTACATAAGAAGATTGGTGATTATGTAGAACAGGGAGAACCATTAGTGACTGTTCATGATAATGGTAAATGGACACAGGAAAGAAAAGAAGAATTATTAAGTGCATTCCATTTTGGTAAAGAAAAGGTAGAAAAACCTATATTGATTGATGAGATTATGGAGTAGTATATGAGTAAATTTTTATTTTTTGATATTGATGGTACATTAGTAGGAAAATCAAGACATATAACAGAAAAAACTAAAGAAGCGATTCAAGCAGCAAAGAATGCAGGAAATAAAGTATTCTTATGTACAGGTAGAGCACCTACTTCTATTGTAGGTGATGTCAAAGCACTACCTATTGATGGAATTGTGGCAAGTGCAGGAGGATTTGTCCAGGTAGATGGAAAGTACATCTTTAAGAACTACATGGATCAATATACTCTTTCAGAAATGATGACACTCTTTGTGAATCATGGTGTCTTATTCTGCCTAGAAACTGAACATGCTATTTATCAGACACCAGGTGTGAATGAATTCTTTGACAAGAGACACAATAAGGAATTTGGGGATAATGTAGAATTACAGAGATTCTTTGAGTTAAAACGTCAGGAAGAAAACCGTATTCCTGTCTCTCAGTTTGACTTAGAAAAGACAGGTGTCACTAAGATTGGTTTTATTGCCCCTGATCCGATCGCTTTTTATGATTGTGTAAAGTATATTGCACCAATGTTTAATATTGTGACATTCTCTAAATATGAAGATGATTTCATTAATGGTGAAATCATCTTAAAGAACTGTACAAAAGCAGATGGTGTGAGACGTGTTGTAGATTATTATCATGGAGATATGAAGGATACAATCGGTTTTGGAGATTCTATGAATGATTTCCAGATGATTGATACATGTGAAATTGGTGTCGTTGCAGAGAATGCGCCTGATAAATTAAAAGCCATTGGAACATGCTTCTTCAAGGACCCAGATGCTGATGGTTTAGCAGATGCAATTTATGAATTAAAATTAGATCAGTAGGAGAAAATTATATGAAGTATGAAATTAAAGGAAAACCACTTCCTGTCGCAATACTTCATCTAGATCAAGGTGAATCTATTTTGACAGATAGTGGCGCAATGGTATGGATGAAACCAGCTCTAACTATGGATACTGTATCAGGTGGTATGAAATCTCTATTTGGCCGTGCTTTTTCAGGAGAAACACTTTTCTTGAATAAGTATACAGCAACCGAGCCGAGCATGATTGCCTTAGGATCTTCTTTTCCTGGTGACATACTTGTGTATGATGTGAGCCAGGGAGATATTATTGTTCAGAAGTCTTCTTATCTTGCAAGTGAAGAAACAGTAAAAAGAGAAATCTCTTTTTCTAAAAAAGGTACAATAGGATTTTTTGGTGGAGAAGGGTTCATCATGAATAGATATTTTGGCTCAGGTTTACTATTTATTGAGATAGATGGTACAGCTATAGAATATGACCTTGAACCTGGTGAAGAGATGGTTGTGAATACAGGTAACCTTGTGGCAATGAGTTCATCTTGTCATATTGATGTTGTTTCTGTAAAAGGTATAAAGAATAAGTTTCTAGGAGGAGAAGGATTCTTTAACACAGTAGTCAAGGGACCAGGTCATGTCATTGTACAGACAATGCCTATTTCTACATTGGCTGAAAGCTTATCTGGTTTTATGCCTCAAAATGACTAAAAAGGATGTCGGCGACATCCTTTTTAAATACAATCCCAATTTGTTTGTTCGTCTTTATCAGTGATTTCTCTTATCACATGGCATGGATTACCTACGGCTACACTGTTGCTAGGAATATCCTTTACAACAACACTACCTCCACCAATGACAACATTATCTCCGATAGTGACTCCAGGCATCACTTGAACACCTGCACCAATCCAGACATTATTTCCCACCGTAATAGGATAAGCAAATTCAAGGCCTTGATTTCTACGTTTTGTATCAATTGGATGTCCTGCAGTATAAAAACCACAGTTAGGTGCGATAAAGACATTATCTCCAAAAGTTACTGGAGCACAATCAATAATGACAGTATTATGATTCGCAAAGAAGTTCTTTCCTACCTTGATGTTATAACCATAATCACACCAGAAAGATGCTAGAATCGATGCGGTATCATCTATTTGTCCAAGTAGTTCCTTTAATAGTTTCTTTTGATTCTCTACATCAGAAGGCATCAGCTGATTGAATTTGAAACATAAATCTTTTGCGATTGTTCTTTCTTTAAGTAGATCTTTATCGTGGTTGGCATTATACAACATTTCTTTCAACATTTTCTCTTTTTCAGTCATAATCTTTCTCCTTACCTATATCATAATAATATGGTTAATATATCAATTAAACGTTTTTATTAGAAAAAACTGTTTAAATAGAGGGGCTGTGATATAATAGATAGGAATTAAAACAAGTTTATAAAGAAGGAGCTCACCATGAAAAAATTCATTATTGATCCAATGGACTTATCTGTTGAAGAAATTGATGATTTAATCGCACTCGCAAACGATATCATCAAAGACCGTACACGTTATCAGGACGTATGTGCACATAAGATTCTTGCAACACTATTCTTCGAACCTAGTACACGTACAAGACTATCTTTTGAAAGTGCTATGTTATCACTTGGAGGAAAGGTATTAGGATTCCCAACTGCAAACGTATCTAGTGCTTCTAAGGGAGAAACAGTATCAGATACAATTCATGTAGTTAGCGGCTATTGTGATATTATCGCAATGCGTCATCCAAAGGAAGGTGCTCCAGTTGTGGCTTCATCAACATGCACTGTACCTTTAATTAATGCAGGTGATGGAGGACATAATCACCCTACTCAGACATTAACTGACTTATTAACTATTCAGAGAGAAAAAGGCACTTTAAAGAACCTTACAGTAGGTTTCTGTGGTGACTTGAAGTTTGGACGTACAGTTCATTCATTATTAAAAGCAATGTCACGTTATGAAGGTACTAAGTTTGTATTTATCTCTCCAGATGAATTAAAACTTCCTGAATACTTAAAAGAAGACATTCTTGATCCAATGGGTATTGAATATAAAGAAGTACGTAGCATGGAAGAAGTTATGCCAGAATTAGATATTCTTTATATGACAAGAGTACAGCAGGAACGTTTCTTCAATGAACAGGATTATATCCGTTTAAGAGATACTTACATCTTAGATGAAGAAAAATTACAGGCTGCAAAGAAAGATATGATTATTATGCATCCACTTCCACGTGTCAATGAAATCAAGACTGAAGTCGATGCAGATCCAAGAGCTGCTTATTTCAGACAGGCTCATAATGGACGTTTTATCCGTATGGCATTGATCTTAAGCTTATTAGGATTACAGAATGAGGTGGAAAGATTATGAGAATAGACAGTATTAAAAATGGTATTGTGATTGACCATATTGCAGCTGGTAAAGCAAAAGAAGTATATGATGCTCTTGATCTAGGTAAGTTAGATTGTCAGGTTGCAATCATCATGAATTGCCGTTCTAATAAGATGGGTAAGAAAGATATCATCAAGATTGATAACGATTTTGATGTTGATTTAGATGTATTAGGTTATATTGATCCTAATATTACTGTTTCTATTATTAAGAATGGTGAAACAGTAGAAAAGAAGAAATTACAGCTTCCAGAAAAAATCATTAATGTGGCTAAATGTAAGAACCCAAGATGTATTACATCTGTAGAAAGAGATTTAGATCAGGTGTTCTATCTTGCAAATAGAGAGAAACGTATCTATAGATGTTATTATTGTGAATCCAAGGCTGAGAAGAAGGACTAAGTCCTTCTTTTTTTATAATTTGATATTTAATAGTATGCTATTGACATTGAATTAAAAGTGTACTATCATTCTAATGCGCAGAAGGAGGTAAACTGATGAGAGAAAGTGAAGCAGTAGGCTATATTAAGCATATTAATGACTGTTTAAAGAAGCGTGCAAATAATTCTTTAAGAAAAGAAGGATTAACTTTAATGCAGTCCCATGTTTTATTGAAATTACAGGACGCACCTGATCAGAGAATGACCTTTAAGGAGATTGAGAAGGATTTACATGTAGCTCAATCAACAACTGCGGGACTTCTTAGAAGACTTCAGGAAAAGAATCTGATTGATTGTTGTGATGATCCGAAGGATAAGCGAATTAAAGTTGCCTGTTTATCACAAAAAGGTGAAAGCCATTGTGCGCAGGTAAGACGTAATATAGCGCAATCAAATCGTTTGATGATGAGTGGGTTAACACAGGAAGAAATTGATACTTTAGCTGATCTTCTTAGTAAAGTCTATTCAAATTTAGAAAATAAATGAAAGGGGAAAAAAGATGAATATAATTCGTGTGCTTAAGAAAAGTATTCGTGAATACAAGAGAGATTCTATTTTGACACCTATCTTAGTTGCCTTTGAATCATTGACAGAATGTTTTCTACCATTGATGGTCGCAACTTTGGTGAATAAAATGCAGAACGGTTGTGATCTCTCTGTTATTGTGAAATATGGTGTGATACTTATTATCATGGCTTGTTTCTCACTCCTATTTGGTGCTCTTGCAGGTATTACTGCAGCCAATGCATCAGCAGGTTTTGGTAAGAACTTACGTAAAGACTTGTTTGTCGCAGTTCAGAACTTCTCATTTGAAAACATTGACCGTTTCAGTGCATCATCACTTGTTACTCGTATGACAACGGATGTTACTAACGTTCAGATGGCTTATATGATGATTATTCGTACAGTTATACGTGCGCCACTTATGTTGATCTTCTCATTAATCATGGGATTTGTAATGGGTGGTCGACTTGCATTAATCTTCTTATTCACTATTCCAGTACTTGGTATTGGTTTAGGTCTTGTTATTAAGAAGACAATGCCTTTATTTAGAAAAGTATTTAGAAAATATGATAATTTAAACAACTCAGTGCAGGAAAACATCAATGGTATCAGAGTTGTAAAATCATTTGTCCGTGAAGACTTTGAAATGAAGAAATTCAATACTGCAGCAGAAGATGTTTGTAATGACTTCACAAGAGCTGAAAAGATTCTTGCATTAAACAACCCAATGATGCAGTTCTGTATCTATGTTGTAATGATCTTTGTAATGACATTTGGTTCATTCTTAGTTGTTAATTTTGGTGGAGCTATTATCCAGGTAGGTCAGTTATCTTCATTACTTACTTATAGCTTCCAGATTCTTATGAGCTTGATGATGTTATCTATGGTATTTGTCATGGTGACTATCTCTATGGAATCATGTGAACGTATTGTTGCTGTATTAGAAGAAAAACATACTATCTCTAATCCAAAAAATCCTATCTATGAAGTAAAAGATGGTTCTATTGATTTTAATAACGTTTCATTTAAATATTCTAAACGTGCTGATCGTTATGCCCTTGCAAATATTAATCTACATATTAAATCTGGACAGACTATTGGTATTTTAGGTGGTACTGGTTCTTCTAAAACATCACTTGTTAATCTTATTTCACGTCTTTATGATGTAACTGAAGGTGAAGTAAAAGTCGCTGGTGTAAATGTAAAAGACTATGACTTAGTGACTCTAAGAGATGCAGTTTCTGTTGTATTACAGAAGAACGTCTTATTTTCTGGTTCTATTAAAGAAAACTTACGCTGGGGTAATAAAGATGCCACAGACGAAGAAATAGAAGAAGCATGTCATCTTGCGTGTGCTGATGAATTCATCGAACAGTTCCCAGATAAATATGATACACATATTGAACAGGGTGGTACTAACGTTTCTGGTGGTCAGAAACAGAGATTATGTATTGCTCGTGCATTACTTAAGAAACCTAAAATCTTAATTCTTGATGACTCTACAAGTGCTGTAGATACAAAGACAGATGCTATTATTAGAGATGGATTTAAGAAGTTTATTCCTGAAACAACTAAGATCATTATTGCTCAGAGAGTATCAAGTGTTCAGGATGCAGATCAGATCATTATCATGAATAATGGTTCTATTGAAGCAATCGGTACACATGAAGAACTTCTTGCATCCAATCCAATTTATCAGGAAGTATACTATTCACAAAACAAGGGAGGTGAACAGGATGAAAAATAATCGTGGTAATAAGAAGAACACATTTACACGTTTGATCAAAACACTCTTTGAATTCTATCCTGTTCTTCTACCTGTCATTATTTTCTTAATTCTTTTTAATGCAGTTGTCAGCTCTATTCCATCTATCTTCATGCAGAATATTATTTCTGTTATTGAAAAGTATTGGCGTACTAAAGACTGGGTACATGCAAAACCTGAAATCTTCTCAATCGTTGTTGTATTACTCGTTCTTTATATTCTTTCATTAATCGCATCATTTACATACAACCGTTTAATGGCTGTAGTGACTCAGGGCTCATTAATGAAGTTCAGAGAAAAGATGTTTGCGAAAATGGAAAGTCTTCCTATCCGTTATTTTGATACAAATGCACATGGTGATATCATGTCTATTTATACAAATGATACAGATACATTAAGACAGCTTATTTCGCAGTCATTACCTGCACTTATGCAGACTTCTATTGTTTTAATCACAGTGGTAAGTATCATGCTTTATTTCAGTTTATGGCTAGCAGGAGTTATCTTCATTGGCTGTATCGTCATGGTTTTAATTACTAAGAATTTTGGTGCTAAGAGTTCAAGATTCTTTATTAAACAGCAGCAGACGCTTGGTGAAACTGAAGGTTATATTGAAGAAATGATGAACGGGCAGAAGGTCATCAAAGTATTCAACCATGAAGAAGAAGCAATTGCTGGATTTGATAAAGTAAACAATGAATGGTTTGAAGCGTCAAGAAAAGCCAACACGTTTGCGAATATCTTAATGCCTATTCTAAATAACGTAGGTAATATACTTTATGTATTAATTGCCTTAACAGGTGGAATTCTTCTTTACTTAAAAACACCTAATATTTCATTATCTGGTATGGCTTTAAATATTTCTATTGTTGTTCCATTCTTAAATATGACTAAGCAGTTCTGTGGACAGATTGGTCAGATTTCTCAGCAGATCAACTCTGTTGTTATGGGTCTAGCAGGGGCAAGTCGTATCTTTGGATTATTAGATGAAGAACCTGAATTTGATGAAGGTTATGTCACTTTAGTTAATGCGAAGGAAGAAAATGGAGAACTTGTAGAAACAACAGAACGTACTGAAATGTGGGCATGGAAACATCCACATGAAGATGGTACTGTGACTTATACAAGACTTGAAGGCGATGTTGAAATGCATGATGTAGATTTCGCTTATAATCCTAATAAGATGATTCTTCATAACATCACATTATATGCAAAGCCTGGTCAGAAGGTTGCCTTTGTAGGAGCCACTGGTGCTGGTAAGACAACTATTACTAACCTGATTAATAGATTCTATGATATTGAAGATGGTAAGATTAGATATGATGGTATTAACATCAATAAGATCAAGAAACCTGATTTAAGAAGATCACTTGGTATTATCTTACAGGAAACAAACCTTTTTACTGGTACAGTTATGGATAATATCCGTTATGGTTATCTAGAAGCAACAGATGAACAGTGTATTGAAGCGGCTAAGCTTGCTGGTGCGGATGATTTCATTACTCGTTTACCAGATGGTTATAACACTATGTTGACTGGTAATGGGGCAAGTTTATCACAGGGTCAGAGACAGCTTATTGCGATTGCGAGAGCTGCAGTAGCAGATCCACCTGTTATGATCATGGATGAAGCAACATCATCTATTGATACACGTACAGAAGCAATTGTACAAAAGGGTATGGATGCTTTAATGAAGGGTCGTACTGTATTTGTTATTGCACATAGATTGTCTACTGTACAGAATTCAGATGTAATCATGGTATTAGATCATGGTCATATTATTGAACGTGGATCTCATGAGGACTTAATTAAACAGAAAGGTCAGTATTATCAGTTATATACTGGAGCATTCGAATTAGAATAAAATGAGCATGCCTAGAAGGCATGCTTTTTTAAGTACGTTTAGTATATTATGAATGATTTGATGAGCATCGTCATGATAATAGAGATATAAAGAAGAAGTCTTATTTGTAGGGGAAGAAGATAAGTACTTACAATAAGGACTCTGGTCCATGAACTTCTGTAAGATGACATAGCCTTCTTTCATGCAGGCTTTTAAAAGTACTGTTCTATTTTTGTATCTATATTCTTATACTATGTAGATGTATCATAGAGTAATAGAAGAGATTCTAAAGAAGTATCTTTATGATAATACTTCATAAGAGGGTATGTTTTTAACAAAAAAGAGGGGCCTTTTAGGGCATTATTTTCCATCATGATAATAAGATCCAGATTTCTCTCATTAAACATTTGAATAAGCTCTATTCGTCTATAAGCACGATACTTTAATTCCGTTTTACCTCATGTTTTTTATGGCTTTCTCTCCAAAATACAGTGAAAAACGGTTGAATTGCACCACCTATTTTGATTTGCCTGATTTCTTGGCACCGTTTTGGCACCGGAGAATACTCAAACCGATTCTCTTCTGTAGATACTAGATACTTCTATACCAACTTTATATTGCACCGGTAATTTTTGACTATTACAATCGAAACATGGGTGATACCATAACGGTAGGCGGTTAGTCCTTCTCCAGAGGGACTGTGACCCTCTGATTACATAGAAACCTGTAAAGGAATCCAGTGGAAAGGAGGGCTAAGACAATGAGTATTATTGACTTCATAGCAGTAGTGTGCTTCGGCTTAACCTGCTTTAGTATCGGATATATATTAGGCAAAGATAATCATAAATCACAAAAATAACCGCCCTGGTCTGGTAAACTAAGCGGTTATCTTTGATGATATTCTAAATAGTAAAACGGGCTAACCGTCTATCGGTAGCACTCTTTTTCTATAATCATATTATCACGCATCTGTGAAAATATCAAAAAGTTCTTTTTCCATAGTATGTAATACGAATTTGAAAATACTTATAAGCCGAAAAAATACACCAGTACCAGTTTGATCACAGCAGCTACACCAAAAGCTACAACTGCAGTTACAACAAATTGCATAGGTTTTGGGAAATTTTCGAACACAAAAACTTTCCTACTCTTGCTTCGCACCTTGCTTAAAGATCCTGTCGTAAATGCTGCCATCATTATGACTGACACAGATACCAAGGTCTCACAATAGGTGGCAAGCTTTCCTAACACATCATTATACATGTATGCACCTGTTTCATGCAGAATCCAATATAGAACCAATGCACAAACTCCCATGACACTTTGGAGCTTCATTTCCTTAAAAATCTTCTCTTTCTCTGTAGTTGCATAATCAGACATTGTCTTAGCAATTTTTCTTTCTTCTTCGTTCATTATCTCGCTTTTCCTTTCTCCACTGATAATCTCAGGAATGCTGATATCATAATAATCTGCAATATCCACAAGAATACTGATATCCGGCATATTGTTTCCGGTTTCCCATCTAGATACGGTCCTTCCAGAGACATTTAATATTTCTGCCAACTGCTCCTGTGTAATGCCTTTTTCTTTGCGAAGTTTTTTTAAAAAATTCCCGATTTTTACTTGGTCCACCTCAACTCCTCCTTTCATCATCAAATATAGAAGCTGTTATCTGCAAATAACACGACACAAAGCGAGAAACGTCGTATTTTCACTAATAGACACAGTTGTCTATGCATTTTTCATTTTTTCAATTCTCCAAACTTGAAGTTGTTTATTTCTTCTTTTTCGGTTTTGGGGCTGGCAGTTCATCATACATTGCATGAAACAAGCCTGTCAAAAATTCCCTATTATCAACTTCATCTACCAACAACATCTCTTTTGCTCCCTCATAGGGTAATTCATACGGAGCTGTCGGCATATAACTAATTGCTGATTTTACTGGTTTAACAAGTAATCTATCATCATAGATACCACCTACAATCTTGCCACGATAATAAATAATAAATTCTCCCATCATAGCTCGATAAGTAATTTCTTCTAACTCAGATAGCTGCCCTAAAATAAACTCTAAGTATTCCTTGCTTGATGCCATATTTCCACCTCAAATTCCGATTTATCTCTTGCATTTTATCATATTCTATCCCAAAACTCTATTCTTAGATTGCCAAAGAGCAGCCTTCTGACTGCCCTTTCAGATTCTCATTCCGGCAACAAATAGTGATTTTACTTGCAGGTAATATATGTACAGCTTTTGGTGTCTATACAATGGTGCAGTCTCATTTAGTCTTAGCACCAGTAGATGGAGTGATCTTAAGTATTTCTAATCACTATAATAAGGCGTATTCCTTGTGTAAGAACTGCTTTGATATTAAAATGATTATATCTACAATTATTCTCTGTTTAGTAACACGTTCACTACTCTATGGCATATGTGTGGGATGTATTATTAAATGGTTTGAATTAAAACAAGTAAGTTTGATAAGGAGTTAATAATGCATGATATCTGGAATCCCTGGCATGGATGTGTAAAGTATTCTGAAGGGTGTATGAATTGTTATATGTATGTTTTGGATAAGATGAGAAATCAAGATGGTTCACATATATATAAGACCAATGATTTTGCATATCCACTCTCTAGAAATAGAGATGGTACATATAAGATACAAAGTGGAGAAAAGATAAGAGTCTGTATGACAAGTGATTTCTGTTTAGAAGAAGCAGATATATGGAGAGATGATGTCTGGTCCATGATTAGAAGAAGACAGGATGTCATCTTTTATATACTTACTAAAAGAGCAGAAAGACTTAAAGAATGCTTACCAGATAACTGGGGTGATGGATATGAGAATGTAATACTTAATGTTACATGTGAGAATCAGAAACGTGCTGATGAACGTATACCTATTCTATTAGATATTCCTGCTAAACATAAAGGAGTGATGTTAGCACCTCTTATTGGTCCTATTGATTTAGAAAAGTATTTAGATGGACGCATAGAAGAAGTGACATGCGGTGGAGAAAATTATGGTGGTACAAGAGCATGTGACTTCGATTGGATTAAATCTTTACATAATCAATGTGTGAATAAGAATACAACATTCACTTTTATTGAGACAGGATCTCATTTTGTGAAGGATGGTATTCATTATCGAGTAAAAGGGAAAGTAGCTCAGACAAGAATAGCCTATCGTTCTAGAATGAATTATCAAGGAAAGAAACCTGTATATCATCTTTATGATTTCTTTGATAATGAATTAAGAGAAGATCAATTGTATAAAAGAGAATTCAGTGAACATTGTATAGAATGTGCATCAAAACCTATATGTAATGGGTGTGCAAGAAGATTTGGCTGTAAACAATGTCTTTGATAATGAAAAAAAAGAAGTTTCAAATAGTATGAATAAGTAGAGGCTGAACTATAAGAGTAATTCTTATAGTTTTTTTTGATACGTTTAAAGGAGATTGATTATGGAAAATAATAAACCAAGACTATCTCTAGATGAACAGATTCAACATTTGAAAGACAAGGGAATACTTTTCAATATCATGGATGAGGATTCTGCTAAACAGTATCTCAAATACAACAATAATTATTATAAGCTGACTTCTTTTAGAAAAAATTATGATAAACATCCAGGTGGAGAAAATGAGGGGAAGTATATTAATTTGGAATTTGCGTATCTAGTAGATGTGTCGATCATTGATATGCGTCTTCGCTATAGAGTAGTAGAAATGGCTTTGGATATTGAACATCATACGAAGCTACAATTATTAAGGAAAATGGATGAGTATGATGAAGATGGTTATCAAATAGTCAAAGATTATATTGGTTCTTTGGATGAAAAATACAGAAATTATTTATTTAATGAATTGAACAGAAATAGAGGAAATGCATATTGCGGAGATATGATTGAGAAATATGATGGGAATTATCCGGTATGGGTATTTCTTGAAATAATACCATTCGGAAGGATGGTCGCATTCTATTGTTTTTGTGCTAATCGTTTCTCTGACAAAGAAATGAAAAATAATTATTATGGATTATTAACTTGTAAAAGAATTAGAAATGTAGCGGCTCATAGTAATTGTATATTGAATGATTTGAGACCCCATACTGCAGAGCATCTAACAAATAAAGACATTATAAAGGAATTGATACGTATTCCATATATGAATTCCAATTTTAGAAAAAATAGAATGAGTAATGTGAGAATTCAACAGATCATCACATTATTCTATATGCACAAGAAAATGGTAAGAAGTGAAGGAGTTGCCTTATACGAAAGTAGGGAATTGAAGAAATTAATGAGAAGAATTGATAAAAATTGTAGTTATTATAAGACAAATACATTAATCCATGGAACTTTCAAATTTCTTGGATTAGTAGTTGACAATTGTTTTTAGGCAAGGTACTATCAAAGTGGCTGGAAAAAGATATTCTTTTACGGTTGCGGCATTGGTCAAACGATGTTTGCACGGGTTTTCTATTAACGGACCTCTTCGGAGGTCTTTTTTGTAAGAGTAAAAACACAATAAAAATCTGATTATCCGCTAAAACACAGTATCTATCAGCATTTTCAAGGGAACAAATACATCAATTTACTACTTATTTACTACCATTGAATGAGCCTTGATACGCCAGTTTTCCTAGATATGCAAAGATATGGTACAGCACATCAGTATTGAAACAAGAAAAAAATTGAATATTTTATAGACTATGGAACGCCTAAAATGACGTTCCTTTTCTATTTCCAGCCGTTCTTATTGGACGGCTATTTTATTACTCAAAATGAAAGGAGCATTAGATTTATGAAAAAGACATGGAAACGATTGTGTACGGGCTTCTTAGCTCTTGCGACTGTCGTTACTGCTTTACCGACGACACCCGTCCATGCAGAAAGCAAGCAATACTGGACGGAGTCAAAAGAGCGTGTCGGTATCGTTGAAAAAGTAATGAATGACGGTTCGATTGGTTCTACCTTTAATGAGGGACATTTGACCGTTGAGGGCGAGGACGCTTACTGTATTGACATCAACACAGACTTTAAGAATGGTTACAAGACCAGAGCTGACGCAAGCTCACGCATGAGTACCGACCAGATAAGCGACGTTGCCTTATCTATCGAATATGTAAAACAGTACACAGACAGCCACAGCGGAATAAGCAAAAATCACGCTTACCTTTTAAGACAGCTTGTAGTCTGGCAGAGATTGAGCGTACATCTTGGCTGGCAATGTGATAACGTGCGAGCTTCTTATGATGAAATTCAAAAGGCTACGCAGGACGAAGTTTTCTCTGGTGCAAAAGCCTTTGTCAAAGAAAATAAAGGACGCTATGAATGTGGCGGTTATATCTACTCTGGCGAGGGGCAGGAATTAGGACAATTCTGGGCGAAGTTAAATGTCGGAAATGCGAAACTGCAAAAGACTTCCAGTAATACCAGCATTACAGACGGTAACGGGAATTACTCAATCGCTGGTGCAACATACGGTGTCTTTTCTGATAAGGACTGCACAAAACAGCTTGCCACCCTTACGACTGATGAAAATGGAAATACAGATGTTGTAGAGGTAAAAGCAGGTACAGTCTATATCAAGGAATTATCCGCACCAGCAGGATATAAAGTAGATAAAACTGTATATTCCTTAAAGATTGAAGCTGGAAAGACAGCGACTTTGAACGTATCTGATACGCCAAAAGTAACGGACACTTTGATTGAGCTTTTCAAGATAGATATGGAAACACAGAAAGACAATCCGCAAGGGAACGCTTCTTTAGCAGGTGCGGAATTTACATGGAAGTATTATGCTGGCTTCTACAATAAAGAAAATCTCCCTGCCGAAGCTACTCGTACATGGGTTACAAAGACAATCGCTGAAACAGATAGAGACGGGACAACCCACTACATCACAAAATTAGCGGACGCATACAAGGTATCTGGCGACAGCTTCTATATGCAGGACGGCAAGGCGGTTCTTCCACTTGGAACGCTAACCGTAGAAGAAACAAAAGCTCCAAACGGCTACTTGTTAGAGGGTGCATATATGCAGGCTGGCGATAAGTCCGAACAGATAAAAGGCTTATACCTTACACAGATTACCGAGGACGGCGACCTTGCCGTATTATCTGGAAGTAACCAGTTTTCCGTATCGGATAAAGTTATCCGTGGCGGTGTCAAAATTCAGAAACGAGATTTAGAAACGGGCGATACAAAGCCACAAGGAAGTGCAACCTTGAAAGATACTGATTTTGACATCATTTCCTTAAATGATAATTCTGTTTTGGTTGAGGGCAAGTTATACAAGAAAAATGAAGTGGTAAAGACAATTCGTACAGATATTGAGGGTGTCGCTTCTACTTCTTCTGACCTTTTACCTTATGGAAAATTCCGTATCGTTGAAAGTGAAGCTCCCAACGGTTACTTAACTGATGGTGCAAAACCGATTGATTTTACAATCACAGAAAATGGAAAAATCGTGGACTTAACCGACGAAGCCCATTCTATCTATAATCAGATTAAGCGTGGAGATATTGAGGGTGTAAAAATCGGTGCAGGCACACACAAGCGTCTTGCTGATGTTCCGTTTCGGATCACAAGCAAGACGACGGGCGAAAATCATGTAGTGGTAACTGATGATAACGGGCAATTCTCCACTTCTGCTGACTGGGCTTCTCATAAGCACAATACCAACGCAGGCAAGACCAGCGAGGACGGTGTGTGGTTTGGAACTTCTGAACCAGACGACAGCAAGGGTGCATTACCTTATGATACCTACATCATTGAAGAATTACGCTCTGATAGTAACAAAGGCTTTGAACTTATCCCACCTTTTGAAATCGTGGTATCAAGAAATAACCTTGTGATTGATTTAGGAACGCTGACTGATGAATACGAAAAAGAAATTTCTATCCATACCACAGCGACCAGCAAGGACGGCGAAAAAACTATCCTTGCAGGAAAAGAGATTACGATTGTTGATACTGTAAAATTGGACGGACTTACAAAAGGCACAAAATATCAGCTCAAAGGCTGGCAGATGTTAAAGGAAGAAAACGCAGAACTTCTTATTGACGGGAAACGTGTAGAAAACGATTATACCTTTGTCGCTGATGATGAGGAAATGAAAGTGGAAATTTCCTATACATTCAATGCGTCTGCTTTAGGTGGCAAAAACCTTGTTACCTTTGAAGAATTGTATGATTTAAGCAATCCAGACGAACCCGTAAAAGTTGCAGAACACAAAGACATTGAGGACGACGGGCAAACGGTACTTATCACAGAGCGTATCATCAAGATACATACGACCGCTACCGATAAGGACGGCAACAAAGAGCTTGAAGCAGGAAAAGACGTTACAATCATTGATACCGTAACCTTAGAGGGCTTAGAAATCGGTACACAGTACAAACTTGTGGGCTGGCAGATGTTGAAAGAAGAAAATGCAGAACTTCTTATCAATGGAAAGCGTGTGGAAAGCGATTATACGTTTACTGCTGACAGCGAAACTATGAAAGTGGAAGTTGCTTTTACGTTTGACGCTACTTCTCTTGACGGCAAACAGCTTGTAACTTTTGAAGAATTATATGATTTGAGCAATCCAGACGAGCCGAAGAAAGTTACCGAGCATAAGGATATTGAGGATAAGGGACAGACGATTACCTTTAAGGAAAAGTCAGAAGAACCAGAAAAACCCGAAACGCCACCGACACCAAAAGTGAAAGCAGGATAAGGGAGAGTGCCACCACGAACAGAGCCATTTTGAGAACGTGGAAAATCTTCTTTTTTGTGAACGCACCTTTTATCCTTTCTTTCATCACTCCACCTCATTTCTCTGTACGGGCGGTCTGGTATCAAAGGCGTGTAGTAATTCTTCAAAGACTGGGTGTATCTGCACCACACCGACACGCCCGTATAAGTCCTGTAATAAGCATTGTCCGTAATTATCGCAAAGAATTAAAGCGACGAAGAAATAAGGAAATTTCCTATTGTGAACTTCCAGAAATCGTCGTGGAAAATTTGGCAGTCTGGGACGAATACGAAAGCGATTATACCGCCTTTAATGTATGCGGTATTGAGGTTCGTGTCCTTGATGATGATTTAGCCGAAGCGATTAAGTATCTGTCTGAAAAAGACAGAGAAATCTTATTGATGTATTTCTTCTTAGGCATGAGCGATACAGAAATCGGCAATAAATTAAAGATTAACCGTTCAACGTCGTTTCGCAGTAGGAAGAACTCACTTGAAGAAATTAAGGAAAAGTTAAAGGAGAACATGAATGATGAATAACACACGCCCGTCATTTTATCTTATTTCGTCGGCTGTGGACGGCAACGTAAATTCGATTGAAAAAATACTGGCATTTTATGACCCGTACATATCAAAATGTTGCTTGCGTCCATTCTACGACAGATATGGTAATGTCTGCATAGTCGTAGACATGGAACTAAAGGGACGTATCAGAGAAGCACTTATCAAAATGATTTTGGACTTTGATATTCCTTTAGAAACCGAAGAATAACAAGCAGTAACCGCAGAGCATGATTTGTTCAATCCCCTCTTTCCTGCTCTGCCCCTGCTTTTACATGAAAGCAACACGCTTTCGCCAAAGCTCTTTGACAACTGAATAAAGCAGACAGATACGTTTGCGAGATAGCGAGCCACGGGGACTGTACGCCACGACCTTTTCAAAAGAAAGCGAGCGACCCACGCAGTGATCCGAGAGCGACTGTTGGAAAAGTCGTTTTGCCACGACCTATCCTCACAGAATAATGATACGTCCGCATGGTGCGGTTCTGCCCACAAGAATGGGAATAGTTGAAATACTAACGGAGCTTTCCAAAGCCGTCTGCCTGCTTGTAAAAAACGACACACAGTAAAGGGGGTGCATAGATTATGAACAATACTGATGTGCCTATCTGGGAAAAATATACGCTGACGATTGAAGAAGCGTCCAAATACTTCCGCATTGGCGAGAAGAAATTGCGTAAATTAGCCGAAGAAAATCTTGACGCTGGCTGGGTTATCGTAAACGGTAATCGTATTCAGATAAAGCGAAAACAATTTGAAAAAATCATAGATACATTGGACGAAATCTAATGTCATTGAGCCGTAGATATGGTATAATAAGGTATAGCGTATCACGGCTCATTCCATGACGGAAAGGAGCTTTACACTATGTCTAATGTAAAACGAAAAGACAGTAAAAATCGCAATTTGCGTAATGGAGAGAGCCAGCGAAAAGACGGAAGATACGTTTATAAATATACCGATATATACGGAAAGCCACAATTTATCTATTCTTGGAAACTTGTACCGACAGATAAAACACCTGCTGGAAAGCGTGATGATATATCGTTGAGGGAAAAAGAAGCACAGATAAAAAAAGACCTTAACGACGGTATTGACACAGTCGGCGGTAAAATGACAGTCTGCCAGCTCTACGACAAGAAGAACAGCCAAAGAAAGAACATCAAGAGGGCTACTGAAAAAGGACGACAGTATCTTATGAACGCTCTGAAAAATGACCCATTGGGTATGAGGGCGATTGATACTGTGAAGCAGTCTGACGCTAAAGAATGGGCTATCAGAATGAGTGAAAAAGGATATGCCTATAAAACGATTGATAACTATAAGCGTTCCTTGAAAGCGTCATTTTACATGGCGATACAAGATGACTGTATCAGAAAGAACCCATTTGAATTTAAACTAAGTGATGTTCTGGAAGATGATACTGAGCAGAAAGTTATCCTTACACCAGAGCAGGAAGAACGCCTGCTTGCCTTTATGGAAACGGACAAGATTTACAGTAAGTATTATGATGAGGTTGTACTTCTTCTGGAAACGGGACTTCGTATTTCTGAATTTTGCGGACTGACGACGCATATTGATATGCAGAACAGAATACTCAATATAGACCACCAGTTATTGAAAGATAGCGAAATCGGCTACTATATTGAAACGCCAAAGACCAAAAACGGAAAACGGGAACTTCCATTGACAGAACGAGCTTATCAAGCAATCCAAAGAATACTAAAGAACAGAGGAAATGCACAACCGCTGATTGTAGGTGGTTACAGCAATTTCCTATTCTTGAACCGTGAGGGCTTGCCTAAAATTGCAGGAAACTATGAGGGCATGGTGCGAGGACTGATTAAGAAGTATAACAAGTATCACACGGACAAGTTACCGAACATCACACCACATTCATTCCGACATACTTATTGTACGAATATGGCAAACAGAGGAATGAACCCAAACACTCTGCAATATCTCATGGGACACGCTAACATAACCATGACACTTGGTTATTACGCACACGGTACATTTCAATCTGCAAAAGCAGAGCTGGAAAGACTGGCTTGTTAATATCGGAACTTATATTTACTACTCATTTACTACTTTTGGTTGCATTTTCATGCTGGTAAATGCCAGCTTATGCAAGGTATCTTCCAAAAAGAAAATACCGATAAAGCCCTAAAATACGGGATATATCGGCATTTACCAACTTATGAAAAGATAATCAGAAATTTAGTAAGTTTTTACATAAAAAACACATGTTTCCATGTGTCTTACTTAATAGTTGGATTGTAGTAAGTAATATGATGCTTCTTACAATAAGCATTGATTGCAGCTCTCCAGTCAGTATTTTTAGTATATTCGACTAAATAAGTCGCAATACCTTTTTCCTGACATGTACTTAAATATTTCTTTAAGCGTGTTGATACTTCAGTATCCTGTTTTACATATTTTTTACCTTGTTTCTTAGTCATCATACAAGTCTGGTTTACACCTGTAACCATCTTAGAATTCTTATAAACAGTTTCTCTATAATCATAGGCATTATTCACAATGACTTTTAACTTATTCTGATTTGCTTCTTTAATAAGAGCATCTAATGCATTTGCATCATCAATCTTACTAATAAAAATACCATCAGCCTTTAACTCTTCAGCTTTATGATGTGGTTTCTTTAAACTCATATAGAAATAAATCTGTTTAGATTTCTTTCTTAAAACTTTCATATCTTCTGTAGTTAAACCTTTACTTCTCACTACAATAAGATCATAATGCTTCTTCATTTTAAGAAGCTCACTCTTTTTCTTTTTAGTAAGGACTGCATATGTACTCGCTTGTGATTTAACAGCTGTTTGAGAAGAACATCCAGTTAATACAAAGAAAGCACATAATGCTAGTGTTAATATTTTTTTATACATTTTCTCATACCTCGCATCTCTTACATTATCACAATTTTTTCAGAAAGTGAACCTTGATTGTTTTAAGTAAGAAGTAGTTCTATAATAAATATTCAAAAGGGGAGAATTTTATGGCACAATATGAATCACAGTATGAGAGAATGATCAAGCAGCCAATTCCTTCTCTGATACTTACTCTCGCATTACCAACAACAATCTCAATGTTAGTGACTAATATATATAACATGGCTGATACGTACTTTGTTTCTACAGTAGGGACAAGTGCGACTGGTGCAGTAGGTATCGTCTTTGGATTAATGGCGATATTACAAGCCTTTGGCTTTATGTTTGGGCATGGAGCAGGCGCAAACATATCAAGAAGACTAGGGGCAAAAAGAGTAGAAGAAGCACGTATTTTTGCATCTACAAGTTTTTTTGGTTCACTCTTTTTTGGTGCTTTGATTGCGGTACTTGGTCTTATATTCCTAAACCCACTTATGTATTTAATGGGCTCTACTTCAACTATCCTACCTTATGCAAGAGCATATGCCTTCTTTATTCTGATTGCTGCACCGGCCATGACTTCATCATGTGTGATGAATAATATACTAAGATATGAAGGACAAGCATCACTTGCGATGATTGGACTCACATTCGGTTCTATTATTAATATCTTTGGTGATTATCTTTTTATGCGTATATTTCATATGGGTGTCACAGGTGCAGGACTCTCTACTGCCCTGTCTCAATATATCAGTGCATTCATTCTCTATTCTATGTATCACAAAGGAAAGACACAAAGCTGCTTTAAATGGCAATATGTAAGTTTTGAAAAACATGTTATTGGAAGTATTGTTGCGGTAGGATTCCCATCACTCTGTTGTCAGGGATTAAATAGTATCAGTGTTATGACTCTTAACTTTGCGGCAGGAATCTATGGAGATGAAGCGATTGCGGCAATGAGTGTTGTGAGTCGTATATCTAATCTCATCTTCTCAGTAGGAGTAGGCATAGGTCAGGGTTTCCAGCCAGTATCAGCATTTAGCTATGGTGCTAAACGATATGACCGTTTGAAACAGGCATTCATCTTTACTGTGACTCTTTCTACTATTCTATTAAGTATTATAAGTGTGATCTGTTTATGCTTCACAAAACCGCTTCTCTTACTCTTTACACAGGATAGTCAAGTACTCTCTATTGCGCAGCTTGCGATGAAATTTGAATGTATTGCGATATTCTTTATGGCTATTAGTATTGGTGCAAATATGTTGTTCCAAAGTATTGGTAGAAGCGTCATAGCGACATTCCTAGCTGCTTTAAGAAGTGGTTTAGCCTTTATCCCACTAGTAATCGTGTTACCTCATATATGGGGTGTTACAGGTCTTTCCTTAGCTCAGCCTATATCTGATTTATGCGCAAGTATTATTCCTATTCCTTTTATTTTTAGTTTATTCAAGGAATTATCTTAAAATTATGATATAATCGTTTCGGTGATTAAAATGAAAAATATGAAACAAACAATATTAGAATATGTAAAAGTTATTCTTGTGACAGTGATTCTTACATATGGTTTCTTATTCTTTGTCCAGATTTCTCATGTAGAAGGACAATCTATGGAACCTAATTATCATGAAGGGAACATTGTCTTAGTTAATAAGCAGTTCTATCATTATGATGATGTAAAATATGGTGATGTTGTCATTGCAAAATGTAATATATTAGGACAGCAGAGACAGATCATTAAAAGAGTCATTGGCAAGCAGGGTGATACAATAGAATGTATTGATCATGAACTTTATCGTAATGGTAAGAAAGTCAATGAAACATATATAAACGAACAAATGACAGACACCAACTGGACTTATACAGTTCCTAAAGGTGATGTCTTTATTATGGGGGATAATAGAAACCATTCTACTGATTCTCGTTATATAGGTGCTGTTTCTTTTAGGAAAGAAATAGTTGGTAAAGTATTCTTTAAGGCCTTCTAGTAAAGGTCTTTTTTATGTTACATATTAGATTTAACTAACTTAGCAAGCGAAAAATTGGAATTTACTAAATTCCATAAATAATAACGCTTACATATGATAATTACAAAATTAGGCTTTGCATATTGTAAATTTCTCTGTTATTATGGGGTAAAGTAGATAGGAGCTAACATAATCTATTTAGAAAGGATGAAAAAATGGCTAAGAAATTCGAAATTACTAGAGGTAATGCAATCTTAAACTTCTCTGAAGAATTCTGTCAGAGTAGATGTGAATTAGTGGAAAGTGAATCTTTCTCTAAGGTATTGGAGAAATTCATTAAGAATCAGCGCAGATTAGAAACACAGTTATATATTTATTTACATGAACGCAATGCGGATGATTTCTTCTTATTAGGAGATTTAAGAAGCATTTTCAAGTTATTACTTGTACTTGATGCAGAACAGGTTTGTGCATTAAGACCAGAATATGCAGTGTATTTTGAAGATCGTGATATGTTCGTAAAGTTAATTGAAGACATTTATTTATACTGGAGAAAACTTCAGAGATATGCAATTGTTTTCAATGACTCAAAGAAATCAGGTTATCAGAGTGTACAGTTCGCTGACGCTCAGGAAGAGTTTGAAAAACTTGTATTAGAAGTATATCGTTCAATGCAGAGAGCTGTAGGTAAGAACGATAAGGTATTAAGACAGATTACAGCAGGTGTCAATGCTGGTTTAACTGTTACTCACTTAACTACAGGTTTACCTGATGATTATGAATGTTTAAAGGATGTTCCATTCATTGAACAGGTTGTTATTCATCCACCATTTATCACTTATTCTAAGAGAAACAAAAGAGATGGTGTATTCCCAGAAAGTAGAACAAATCCAGTTACTGACTTAACATTTAATCCTGATCAGTGGTTATGTTACCCTGCAAAGGTTGGTAAGTTATTATGTTTCGTTTACTTCAATACTAAGTTTATGGCACAGGGTGTTACTTTATGTAACTTATTTGAACTTGCTGATGAATCAGAATATAGACATAATAAACCAGATCTAGTATATGTATATGGTTATGAAGATGGTAAGAAGGATCAGTCATTCTTCCAGGATGATAAGAACGATATGATGGTTGCTAAACTATCAGCAAGTGATGAATTCGATTACTTCGGATATATGAAGAAGATGTGTTTAACACTTCACAACGTATCTAACATCAACCACCATAAATTACCTATCCATGGTGCTATGATCCAGATGAAGTTACATGATGGTTCTGAAAAGAATATCGTTGTAATGGGTGACTCTGGAGCTGGTAAATCAGAAACTATTGAACAGATTAAGGCTTATGGTGAAGCTTATATTGAAGATATCAAGACTATCTATGATGATATGGGTTGCTTATCATTAGTTGATGGTAAAGTAAAGACTTCAGGTACAGAAGTTGGTGCCTTCGTTCGTCTTGATGACTTAGATGCTGGTTACAGCTTTAAGGAATTAGATAGATCTGTATTCATGAACCCAGATAAAGTAAATGCTCGTATCGTAATTCCTATTACTGATTATAAGGATGTTATCGCTGATCATGATGTAGATATCTTCTTATATGCTAATAACTATGAAGCTGAAGGTGAAGCCTTAGAATTCTTTGACAATGAAGAAGATGCATTAAAGGTATTCAGAGCTGGTAACCGTATGGCTAAGGGTACTACTACTGAATATGGTTTAGTTGGCTCTTATTTCGCAAACCCATTTGGTCCAGTTCAGAGAAAAGAACAGACAGAACCATTATTACAGGAATTCTTCCATAAGATGTTTGAACAGGGTGTACAAGTTGGTGTACTTCGTACAAGACTTGGTATTAAGGGTCAGGAATATGCTGGTCCTAGAACTGCTGCAAAGACTATCTTACACTATGTAACTGGTGATAATGATCTTAAGGAATTACCAGAAGAACAGTAATATTCCAAACACTTCAAGATTATTCTTGAGGTGTTTTTTTTTATATAAAAATAGAGGAATTTGATTATTCACTCTATGAATACGCTTACAGTTATGCTACTATTTTAACAAGGAGGCTTGAATATGGGTAAATTAGATAATAAAGTCGCTATCGTTACAGGCGGTAACGCAGGTGTTGGTAAAGCTATTGCGAAATTATTTGCAAGTGAAGGTGCAAAGGTTGTTATTTCAGCAAGAAGAAAAGAAGTATTAGAAGAAGTAGGTAAAGAAATTGAAGAAGCAGGAGGCACTGTTTTATGTGTACCTACTGATATTTCTAAGATTGATGATGTAAAGAACTTAGTTTCTAAAACTGTAGAAACATTTGGTAAAGTAGATGTATTAGTGAATAATGCAGGTGTACTTGATAAAGGATTAAATGCGATTGATCGTATTGATTACGATGACTTAAATAGAGTTATTGATATTAATCAGAAGGGTACAATGTATTGTATGTCTGAAGCATTAAAGGTTATGACAAGTGGTGCTTCTATTGTAAATATTGCAAGTGTTGCAGGTCAGTTTGGCGCTGGAGGAGCAGTTTATGTTTCTACAAAAGCAGCTATTATCGGTGTAACTAAACATACTGCAATGCGTTTTGCGAAAGAAAATATTCGTTGTAATGTAATTTGTCCGGGTAGTATTACTACAGATATGGCAGCAGGCTTAACACCTGATACAATGGATATGAAGATGATGGGTGCTATGAGTGCTCATAGTGATTTATCACTTAAACCATGTAGTCCAGAAGATGTTGCAAGAGTGACTTTGTTTTTAGCAAGTGATGATGCAGCACCTATTACAGGACAGGTTGTAGTCACTGATTACGGTGTAGACTTATAATAGAGTGCAGCTTAGGCTGCACTTTTTCAATGTCTTTTATGCTAGAATTTATGTCTCTTGTGCAAGAATTATAGTCAGTGAATCATATCTTAGATAGAGTTGAAGTATGGAAAGGAGTGAAATGATGAAACTCAAGAAAATACTAATCATTCTTATGACACTTATTGTTGTTGTGGTTGTCTCTACACTTCTTCATTATAAGAATATGAATTATATATCTGAAAACTGGAATATCGACTTCCCTTCAGAAAATACCATTGTCTATCAAGTAAAACCTTCTCCTTCATTTACGAATGATGGAATATATTATGAGGTACAGGAAGTTAAAAATAAAAATCTTCCCATTACATTGAATAATAAGAAGAATGATGAAATAGAAGAAGAATTCAATAAATATATCATAGAAGCAAAAGTATCACAAAAGCAGTTGCCAGACTTCACTCAGGATTATAAGTATTATAAGAAAAGTGACGTAGGAAAATCATTGATAGTAGTAGCTCAGGATCAATTGCTGTATATTGTATCCTATAATCTATAAACCGCCTCGTTAATGAGGCGTTTTTAAGCGGATTGATTTTGTTTTGTCATTACAATTTATAATGAATTGATTATCTTTAACCTTTAGTCTTATTTCTGTATGATCTGTTACATGTTCTCTAATAAAGATTTCCATCTGTTCAATAATATCTGCATCATCTAAACGAGAATCAACAGGAATCATGACTATCATCTTGATATCATAATCTTCCAAACTCTGCATAAGAATAGTTAATCTATGATCAAAGATAGGATTACTAGTATGAGATACAAATTGTTTATGCATTAAATCATCTATTTCTTTCTGAATAAACTGATGTGTCTCTTTATCAGAAATCACATGATCAAGCTTTCTTAATACATAAAGCATACGATGTTCTTTCTTTAGTAAAGAATCATATATATGATTGATTCGATCATTATTTTCTCTTTGTATTCTTAACTTCTCTTTTTCTAAGTAATTTTGTCTATATTGGAAGAATAGAAAAAGAAATAATAAACTTAACACAAATACCAATACAGTCATTAAGATGATTGTAGATTGGGGTAGTTCAATAAAAGAAAGAGCCTGCATGAGTAAAGAGCTTAATACAAGTAATACAATCCCAATAAGACCAAAGGTCTTATTCTCTTCAAGGAAGGAAAGATTATTTCTATTATATTTTAATATCTTTAATAACCCCAAGGCAATCATACAATATAGAATTCCGAAAGGAAGTCCATAAAAATCGCTTATATTCAATATAGAAAATAAACGAACAAATAAAAGATTCACAAAAAGTAAAGCGGTAAAGAATAGAAGTGTTGTAGAAATACTATAGATCACAGCTTTATATTTATGAATATAAAGCATACATGCATGTGTTATACATATAAGAGAGATCAATAAAAAGTTATTGAGGAGACTAGGGTTGGTAAAAATAAACATTTCTGTGAGAGTAAGAGGAGCACAAAGAATAGTGTAGGAATATTTTTTTTCTGGTATTAAAATACTGCTGATGCAAAAACAAAGCATTGTGATACATATAGTTAAAAATAAGAAATCAAATATCATAGCTTTTTGTACTCCTTGTAATGATGTAAAAAGTTGTTCTTATAAATACGTCCTACAGTCAGATTTTCATTATTATATAGGATGATATTACGTTTGTAATCTTCTACATATTGAAGGTTAATAATCATATTCTTTTGAATCTGAACGAGTGTTGTATTGATGTAATTATTACAGAAATCTTTAAGAGTACCAGTTGTCATATAATCTTCTTTTGGTGTATGGACAACTAAATCATGACCAATAGAGACAATTGAATGGATATCTTGGATAGGAATCTGTAATGAACGCTTACTGTCTTTAAGTGTGATAGAAATATAAAGAGTAAGTAGTTTCTCTTTTAACTGCTTAAAGACAATATTCTTATCATGATCATAATGGTTCTTTCTTATGAACTGAAAAGGTTCAACCTGGAATGTATTAAATACAAGATTCTCGTGACTTGATGTGAATATAACCAGACAGTTATGCTTGTTTTTATGATATTTTGCGATTTCAATACCATTTTTATCATTTAATTCAATATCCATGAATATAACATTATATGTACCTTCTATTTGATCAAAATGGTCAGTCACCACATTTATATTTATATTAGGATTATGAAAGTATTCACTTATATCCTTTTGTAGTTGCATTGCGAAAGCAGTATTATCATCACAAATCAGTATATTCATAACGTCACCTCTGTAATATTCTAGCATATTATTTTATTGGATTGAAATGTAATTTCTGTGGAATGTCTTTTATACATGAAAATATGTCTCTTATGCGAGAATTATAGGCAAATTTAATATCATAGTATAACATTTAGTTAACATCTAGATGGAAATTAAAAAAGAGAAAGGTTTAAAGCAATGAAGAGATTAATGATAATACTATTATCTCTTGTGATGATTTTAAATATTCCGATAACTACTGTTTTTGCTGATCATATTGAAGAAAACAATTTGAATTATTATTCCTATGAATTATTTGAGAATAGTGAAAAAAGATATGTGGATGTAATTAATAAGAAAACAAAGCATGTAGATTATATAGTATATGATAAAAAGACAGGTGTACTCACAATTAATGGGAAAAGTAATAAATGTTTTGTCTATAGAAATCATCCTAGAAAGGCATCATATTATAAAATGAATTTCACTGTTGATTATCAAACAGCTGGACTTCTAGCAGGTAGTATTTTAGCTTTTACAGCGTCTTCTATTTCGTCCCTTAAAAAGGTGATGCCAGCTTTTAAGTTAGCGGTAGGAACTCAAGTAAAAGGCTGTTTAAAATATAAATGTCATAAGAATAATAGGAGAACTTATATAACTCTTACAATAAAGTTTGGTAGCGGTCCAAAAAAGTCATATAGTTTTAAAACTAGTAGTTTGCGGATGAGCACTAAACTTTATATTTAAACATTCATATTTTGTTAAAGAGGAGTTACTATGAAAAAATTTTTGAATTTAAATATATGTATATGAATATTGGTTACGTTTTTGTTTGAGTTTTTAGATGGTAGCAATATGATTCCATCTCAATATCGTCTAGGAATAGCGGCTATCATTCTGATTTTCGATGCAATCTTTGCAATATATGCAATTATTGAAAGTAGAAAGAAAAATCATTCAATTAAAATGTTTTTAGATCATACTGTTTCTACTTTGGTTCCAGCAACTATTTTCATGCTTCTCGTATTTAATGTTGGTCCATTAAAATATCGTAATGAAGTAAAATCTGCAGCTATTTTATATTTAATTATAGGCTTAGTCTACAATTTTGTTAAGGATTGGAAATCGATGAAATCAGTATCAAAAAAATAATAGACTCGCATAGGAGGATTCATTATGAAATTTTTAACAAAAACAAACATCATGAAAATATGTACTAGATTGAGTATTGCGTTTACAGTATGGTATTTGATGTTTGGTGATTCTTTCACAATATTATCAAAAAATCGATCAATTATATTAGTTATACTCTTTGTGCTTGATGCAATCATTTTAAGATATCTTCTTAATGACAGAATGAAAGAGAACAAATCAAAAGAAGTATTTTTACAAACTGATATCTTTGTGCTTATTTCACTTATTGTTCTTATACCTTTGCATTTAGGTATTGTAGATCCAATTATCGGTGCAGTATTATCAGGTTCAGTAATAATTTACCAGGCAATCGCAATTACTCATAATATTAAAGAGAGAAGAAAGAAAAAGAAACAAAAGAAATCAGGCGCAATCCCTAGCGTCTAATAAAAAAATAATATACACTTATATGTAAGAGAGGTTTTATTATGAGAAAAATTCTAAATTATTTTACTGGTGTAATCATTACATTCCTATTTCTAATATTTAATGGTCTTGATGCGATTCCATCAAAGTATCGTTTAGGAATAGCTGCAGTTATTTTGATTTTTGATGCAATAGTAGTTATTTATGAACTTATTGAAAGTATGAAGAAAAACAAATCCGCAAAAGTATTACTGCAACAGAATACTTATATGATGATTACACTTATGATTTTACTGATTTTGAGAATAAGTCACCTTTCTCAAGAATGTAAGTTTGTGATTGCAGGGGTGGTAGTCTGTTATATTATAATAAGTATAATCTATAATCATAAGAAAAAGGTGGAAATTGAATAATCCACCTTTTAATGTGGACCCCGTGTCAAGGACATTAAATAAAAAGGCGCTTAAAAATGATTAG
>OHNX01000092.1_pt1 | contig 45649 bp, 35 predicted proteins | sample 1569691 | NCBI WGS metagenome assembly OHNX01 (sample SAMEA3879507, study PRJEB24766) | human gut metagenome | biome: human-associated habitat; feature: feces | place: USA | collected 1985/1987
GGCCTTTTGAGGTCGCCGCAGGCGACCCGCACCTCTCTGCACTCTTGCTCCGGGCAAGCTGTCCTGGAATGGACAGCTCGTCCGGCTCCGATGTAACGAGAACTGAAAAATTCGTCCGTTTTCGTAATCGTATAGCACAAAAAAGGCGGCCATCTGCACCCATGCAGACAGCCGCCTTTGGTTTTATGCCGTATTCTATTTGTCAATCTCTGAAAATCTTATCCAGTTTCCTTTCCATTGTTCCCGCCTTGGCAAATTCCAGCGTATCCGCCTGACGGATATGGTGGGCGGTGATGCCGTGATCCTTTGCAAAGCCCAGAATGTAGCTGATGGCAATGCGGTAGATGATCTCGGTGGGCGCAAGCCCATAGACCTGCTTGGCAAAAATGTGTTCCAGCCGGGCGTTATCGTCCGGGAAGGCTTGCCGCATCTTCTCGCTGCGGTAAAGGCGCTTGACGATTTCCGTAATGTACAGGCCGGACTTCATGTAGGGGTCCAGGAAGGTCTTGCCGGGGTCATCGAAGCAGCCGGGGTTTTCCTGCTCCAGCAAGTCCACCATCTTTTTCACCACCCACTTGGGGGTAAAGATCTGGTTGGTTTTCTGGGGTGGAATATAGTCGAAGATATCCTCGGTGCGGCTCTCGTCAAAGTAATCCGCCAGCTTGACCTTCAGGTTCAGGAATTCCTTCACCGAATCGTCAAACACCACCGGATCAAACAGGTGGCCTGCAAAGTGCTCCTCCTGTCCGGTAGTCTGGTTGATGTACGGCCCACCGTCCCGCAAAAAGCCGAACTGTTCCAGCGTGATGCTGGTGACCTCCTGAAAGACCTTGTCCGGGATGATCCGGTCAAAATTCGCCAGCGTCACGCTCTCGTCGCCGTAGGCCATGAGGAAGGACGGGATGGTGCGGGAGAAGCCCCGCAGATGGTCACGGACGGTGTCCTCGTAGCCCTTTTTCTCCTGCTCCTTCTGGTTGGTCTCCACGGTGCGCACGATGGTCTGCTGCATTTCCTGCGCCGTCTGCTGGATGGTGGATTGCAAGGTCTCCATCAGGGCGGCGGTGCTCTGCTGCTGCTTTGCGTCAAATTCCCGGTTCACCTGCTGGCGCTGCTGGGCGGTGGTGCAGCTTTGCAGCTGCTGGGTGCGCTGGGTCTCCAGCTGGCTCTGGTCGATGCGGTAGTTGTCCACCACCTTGTTCACCGCTACGTCCATTTTTGCCTTGGCGGTGCTCTCAAACCGCTTCTGGTCGGACAGCTTCAGGTCCCGGCCATACTCCTGCTTTGCCTGCTCCACCATGGGGGTGATGATCTCCTTGGTGATGCTCTTTTTCAGGGGTTCCAGATGCTCTTCTTTGGAAGGAGCCGGGGCATCGGTCAGGTCTTGCAGGGCGGTGTCCAGTGCGGGGGTGCTTTCGTAGATCTTCGCCCCGAACACATCCGCTGCCTTGCCGATGACGTAGCCCTCGTCCAAATCCACCTCGCCCTTGTCGTTCAGGGAGAGGTCTGCGCCGGTCTCCGGGGTGATCTGGATGGGCTTTGCCTTCGCCTCGCTGATGGGCTGGAAGTTTTGCAGAATGTCCAGCACCTCCTGCGGGGCACTGAACACGTTGGAAATGTTCTGGAACAAAAAATTGCTCTGGAAACCCATCCGCACCACTTCTTTGGACTTGATCTTCCGGGGGATGCTGAGGACTTTTTCTGCATCCAGCGGGATCATCTCCCCTTCCTCGTCCTCGCCGATGACCGGGAAGAAGTTGAGCAGATTCTGGATGTGCGCCTTGCGCTCCTCGGTGTCGCCCTTGCCGCTGGCGGTGTCCTGTGAAAGGTCGTTGGCGAACTGCTCGTAGATCAGCAGAGTGCGGGCAGGGTCAAAATCGAACACATAGGCGTTCTCTTTGCGGCGGAAGGTGCCGTTTTCGTGGAAAAGGCAGGGGTTCTGGGCACGGAACGCCGCCTGCATATACAGCGCCGGGCTTTTCAGGTTGGAGAGCATCAGCACCGCCGACCACTCCGGGATAGTCACACCGGTAGTCAGCTGCCCCACCGACAGGGTGATGGTCTTTTCGTGGTGAGCGATGGCGGCTTTTACCCGGTCAAAGCTCTTCTGGTTCTCGTCCGTGTCGTCCAGTTTGCCGTCTCCGGCGGCAAGGATCACCTCATAGTCCCGGAACACCGGGTGCGCCTGCAGTTTTTTCGCCAGCGCTCTGGCGCTGTCCACCCGGTTCAGCAGCCAGAAGGTGTGCTTCAGTTCGGCACGCAGCTCCGGGGTGGAAAACGGAAATTTGTTCTGGGTGGTCATGGCATCCAGAAAGCGGTTCACCTCAGCTTCGTGCTCAAAGCTGCCGCTGGGCTTCACCTTGAAGAACTCGTTCAGGTCAAAGGCAAATTCCTGCGTTTCGCCGTCGATCTCCACGCCCTGCCGGATTTCGTCCCGGATGATCTCGGACATCTGGTAGGTGTAGAGGTTGAGCATGGGGAGGTTTGCGTAGGGGTTCTGCTGCCCCGGTGCGCCCTGCCAGTTCCGCTTGGCAGCCTGCTCGTCGGCGTAGGTCCAGTTGAAGATGGCATCCCCGGCAAACTTATCGTTCGCCAGTGCCTTGAAGGGCGTGCCGGACAGGTGCAGCGTGAAGCGGCGGCAGATGCGGTCAAAGGCAAGGTCGGTCTTGTAGGTGTCCACGCCCTCGTGGGCTTCGTCGATGACCAGCACATCCCAGTTCAGCTCGGTCAGGTGGCGCAGCTTGTCGTACTCGCCGCCGAAATACTTGGAGCCTTTCATGTCCTGCAGGCTGACGAACTCAATGCGCTTATACAGTTCCTCGCCCTGTGCGGCGGCATCCAGATAGCCCTGCTCGTCCAGCACATGGGGCTGCCCGGCAAGGGCATCCACATGGCTGACAAACAGATAGCCGGACTCCCTGCCCAGAAAGCGCACATAGTCGCTGTACCAGCTATTGGCGATGGCTGGGCGGTTGGTGACGATAAGCACCGTCTGTGCATCGACCTGCTTGCAGAAGTCGTAGACGGAGAGGGTCTTGCCAAAGCGGGGCTTGGCGTTCCAGAGGTATTCCCCGCCGGGGTGGCTCCGGTAATAGGTCTTGGTGTCGCGGACAGCCCTTGCCTGCTCCTCCCGCAGGGTGTAGGCGATGGCGGCATCCAGCTGCACCCGGCCCCGGTTCATGCGGAAATCCTGAAAATACCGCCGGGACTGCTGCCCATCCAGATGGAACCACTCGTTTTTGCGGTCGTTCTCCACGTTCAGCTTGCGGAGGTAGGCGTGGAAATCGTGGTCGGTGAACACCTCGCCGCTGCCGTCATCGTAGACGGCATTGCCCCGCCACTCCTCATGGAACAGCACATCGGCGGTGTGGGTCTGCTGTTTCAGGCGTTTGTCCACCGACTGCTCGGTGTAGCCGATCTTCGTCCAGCCGTTGTGCCGGGCAATTTCCGGGGTGGTATAGGCGTAGATCATGGGCACCACCTGCCGGGCAGTGCGCAGGGTTATGCCAGCCATTATGCCATCTCCTTTACATGGGTCTCGATAAATTCGATCTCGTCTGCGGTCAGGTCATACTTGCGGTAAAGTTGCTGGTCAATCTCCGCCACCGACTTGCTCCAATCAATGTCGGAATGGGCAGTAAAGTCTTGAAGGGGAACATATTTCCATTTTGTTGGCGTGATATCTTGCGTCACCTTCAAAACACCAAGCATTGTTCTTGCAAATTTAGTTTTTATGTATTTCAAGCAGTTTTCTGCTTCATTGCGTGTTTCAAACCTTCCAATTCCCAGAAATGTTTCTGTTGAACCAACCCATGGTTCAACAATTTCTGCCTTGCCAATAATTCTTGCCGGGATTGGTTTTCCGATATGCCCTGATGCGCCATCTGCTTTAGAAATTAAAAGTTTGTACTTGTCAAGATTTGATACTTTATTGACATATTCTTTTCTGATATATTTAAGCGTTCGATTGCTTCCATCTCGCCCAAAAATTCGAATGTATTCATGACCATCATTTGGTTTTTCATCATAAAAAATCATTGAAAGTCTATCAAACACATTAGACTTCAAATCGTATGCGTGTCCCTTACTCATCAACGAAGCCGCATCAGGATAATCATCATGCATTTTCTGTGTGAAGTGGTATGCAAAGCTTGTAACTACAATATCAGCAAAAGAAGAGAATTTCCCATTATCACGGACTTTTTCTAAAATAGAGTTCAATTCCACAAACGGTGTAAACGTTCCAATTACTCCAAAATCCTTCTTTTTATCCCAGTATGAAATTGCAACGCCTCCTTCAATAGGGGCTGACAAATTAGGAAAAATCACGTCACTATTAGATTCATACGACAAAATCTTAAAATGCGGATTATTTAACATCTTCTCATTCCAAGCTTTAGGCGTAGATCCCGCATTAAACAAGAACCGTGCGGGATGAATCATTTCGACTTTATCTGCCACTTCATGTGATGCATCAAGAAATTTATCATATACCGAATTTGCTCCTGAAGAATTTCCGTTATACATTTCCTGATACGGCGGGTTTCCGATGACATAATCAAACTTCATGCTGGTACTCCCTTCCTGAATAGTTTCAAAGTTCTGGGTCGTTCCATGGCTGCCCTTGCGCCAGTTTTTCACTTTACAGGATACCGTGGGCGGCTGCGGCTCTGCCGCCCCGAACATGGAAAAGAGGTCGAGCTGTTCTGCCTCCGGCTGAGGCTTGCCGCCGGGCACAGACAGGTGCAAGCCGTCCATTTGCCACATGTTCCAGCTGATGATGTTGGCGATAGGCTGTAACTCTTCTTTTGTGGGTTTGCGCTGCCAGCGGGCTTGCAAGTGCTCTGCATAGGTCAGCAGAAGGTTGACCCGTGCCAGCAAAAGATTATCGCCCTGATACTCGTAGCCGTAGGTAGACTGCACCGCATGGGTGGCATATTTGCGCCATTCGTCCTCTGTGGCGGCGTTCTCGCTTACCACACGCAGCTTGCGGTCCAGAATGCCAATGCGCCGGGCTACCGGGATCATCTCGCCTGTGGCGGCATCGTACCGGGACGCCAGAAAGGGGGCTTCGCCGCAGGTCACCTCCAAGCGGCGGCTCTGCACATACTGCACCCATGCCGGGGTCCTGCCCCCGCAAACCGGGAACTGCACCGGCGTTTCCACCGTCTGCCAGCCTTGGGGCAGCTCCACCGTAAACTGCCCGGCGGTCTCTCCTGCCCCCAGCCCACGGAACCAGTCGGCGTCCAGTGCGTTGTTCATCTTGTTGCAGACCCATGCGGGGCTGAACACCTCGCCTTTTTTGCGGGTGCGCTGCTGCTGGGTGTCGGTCTGCTTCATCATCCGGGGCAGCACCACCTCGTAGTGGGTCAGCCCGAGCTGCTGGGTGGTGATCTGGGATCTATCCGTGACAGGTTCGTACATCACCGTTTGCAGTTCCTCCGGCGGGTCGGTGGCCCAGATGATGTTTTTACCGGTGGATTTATCTTTTAGTAGCGTATCCAGCACCGCCTGCACTTCCGGTGCGTGAAAGTCGATCAGTTGTTCCAACGGGGATTCCCTCGCTTTGCCTTAGCGTTGCGGCGGAAGTGATAATATTCTTAGCACTTTCGGCCTATACTAACAAGTATCTTATCACTTTCGAGGCAAATTAACAAGATTCTCGGCGTTTTTTACCAAAAGTGATATGAAACACCTATACTTATGGCAAAGAAAGGCGGGAAAAAGATGATTGGAGCACGATTAGCCGACCTGCGAGATTGGAATAACCAAACGCAGGAAGAACTCGCCAAAGCCCTTAACGTTGCAACCTCTACCATCCGCAGTTGGGAGCATGAAAAGAGTTCCCCAAACCACGAGATGTTGATTGCCATTTGCAGGTACTATGGCACCTCTGCCGACTACCTGCTGGGTCTGACCGACATCGACCCCTCAGACGAGGCTCGCAAACAGCGCCAGCGCCTGACCGAAGAAGAACAAAACGAGATGCACCGCTACGAAGAATATCTGTTGTGGAAACGCAAAAAATAAGCCGCCCAGCGAGACCGTAAGGTCGCTGGGCGGCTTATTTGCCCTCTTGACAAATACGTAAAATACGTATACAATAAAACTGTAATCATGAAAGAAAGGAGGGGCACCCGCCATGCCGATGACTCCCAAGCAAATGATTCGCTTGCTGGAGCAGAACGGCTTTGTTTTAGTCAGTGCAAATGGGTCACACTACAAGTACCATAACCCAACTACCAACAAAACCACTGTCGTTCCATTTCACGCAAAGGATCTGAAACCCGGTACCGAGAAAAATATTCTCAAATTAGCCGGACTCAAAAAGTAAGAATATGATGATTGTAGACTCCATATTCTGAAACTGCGAAGCACTGCATAGACTATTCTACAATTTCCAACCAATAATGTAGGCCTGTTATGTGAAGGTACATTGATTGTTTGTTGAATTATAAAAGGTGAGGTCACATTATGAATGCTATTTTCTATCCCGCAATTTTTCACCCGGAAGAAACCGGGTACTCTGTTGAGATTCCCGATATTGAGGGCTGCTTCACCCAAGGCGATACCATGGACGAAGCTGTCCGCATGGCACAGGATGCCATCGGCCTTATGCTGGAAGATTGCAAAGTCTGCCCGGAGCCTTCTGTCCCTTCTGCACTCCATGTTGATCCGGAAGATTTTGTGGTGATGGTGCCTTTCGATATGGAAGAGTACGAAAAGCGGTACAGACCCGTAAAGAAAACCCTTTCCATTCCCGGCTGGCTCAACGATGCCGCCGAATCGGCACACATCAACTTTTCCGGCGTCCTTCAGGATGCGCTGAAAGAGAAACTCCATCTAGCATAAGTATAAGTACAACAACAGCCGCCCAGCAGTTGACCGCTATGGTCATGCTGGGCGGCTGTTTGTTTATAATAGCATATCAGTAAAATGGTTTTGCTTTCATTTCCGAATAAAAGATTGGTTTATTCAACCCATACTTTTCTGTAATATCACGCACTACATCTTCAAACCATTTAGGTGCATACGGCGAAATATAGACTCCTGCAATCAATTTCTCAATATCGACATCTTTTTCAACCCCACAACAAGCAGCTTTTCTCACATGCGTAACTGCCCTTACTTCTTGTTCATACTCAAACGATTTTCGTTTATACCAATATGCGCCATTTATGGGAGCAAACTGCTTTGTATAGTCAATGTACCGTACTTTTCCTATTTCTACTGATGGGTCTTTTCCAAGTGCTTCAAATAATTGTCGCCCTGTTGTCTGAATTGCAAGTGCGTTTTTCACATTTGCAGAGTATAATTTCCACATAGCATCAGATTCATACTGATTGCAATGCCAACAACTCACAAACACATTTTTTCTTTCCAGTTCGCCCATCGCACCCCATTCAGACAATAGCCTCATAGAATTCTTCTCTATATATTCATCTGTCAAATCTTCTCGATTCATTCCGGGGACCGTTTGTATTGCTTTTTTGAAAAAATCCGAATAAAACCCATCCCATATTCCCTTACGATTTACTGTTCCTTTCGCTCCTTCAAATATATCCTCAAATGATTCTAGTGATGCAAAATACAACTTTTTCTTTCCAATCAAAGAAATGAACTTAGCTAAATCCATATAACGCCAAAGTTTGGCCGTTGGTGAAACTTCTTCATACCGAATAATTTCTTCTGACATATTATCAGCCTCTTTTTGATTATTTCTATTCTTATCCGCCAATGTTGTCACTGGCTTTGCGGTACTGCTCGTCGATTTCCTTTATGTTATAGTCCATCAGACCGGGAATCCCCATTTCGCCGCCGCATTCGTTGCAGAAAGCAGCCGTAATCTCAAAAGTATATTCCTTTTCCCGGATGGTCTGGTTGATTTTGATTTTCTTCAGGGTGTAGTTTGTTTCTCTGCGGCATTCTGTGCAGAAGTCTCTCTGGTTTTCCACGGCGGCACGCTCCCTTCCGGTTTTACATTCTTTTTTTATTGTATCCCTACCTTTGTTTTTCGTCAACAATAAAGCCGCTGACAGTCTGCCGCTCGCAGAATCCATCAGTGGGGGTTTCATGAGTCTTCAAATCCCCTAGACGCAAAAAATCGGCACCCGCTTTTCAGCGAGTGCCGATTTTGTTACCCTATAGTGCGCTTTGATTTTTGGCGTAAGTGGCGTAAGTTTGGCGTAAATCCGCTTTTGCGCGCTCCAAAAATCAAGGATTCATGCGGTTTTTTGGCAGTTATTAGTACATGCCGCCCATGTCACCGCCGGCAGGTGCGGCGGGAGCCGGGGGTTCCGGCAGGTCGGCCACGAGGCTCTCGGTGGTCAGCACCATCTCAGCGACGGAAGCTGCATTCTCCAGAGCGGAACGGGTGACCTTGGTCGGGTCCACGATGCCTGCGGCGATCATATCCTCGACAAAGACCTCGTTCTGGGCATCGAAGCCGTAGTTGGGCTTGTTGGCAGAGATGATCTTGTCGATGATGACGCTGCCCTCCAGACCGGCATTCTTGGCGATCTGACGCAGAGGAGCCTCCAGAGCCTTCAGCACGATCTTGGCACCGGTGCGCTCGTCGCCTTCCAGCGTGTCGCACAGGGCGCGCACAGCGGGGATCGCGTTGATGGGAGCGGTACCGCCGCCGGCTACAACACCCTCCTGCACAGCTGCCTTGGTAGCGTTCAGTGCATCCTCAATGCGCAACTTCTTGTCCTTCATCTCGACTTCGGTAGCAGCACCGACCTTGATGACAGCCACGCCGCCGGCCAACTTAGCCAGACGCTCCTGCAGCTTCTCGCGGTCAAAGTCGCTGGTAGCGGCCTCGATCTGGCTGCGAATCTGGGCAATGCGAGCTGCAATGGCGTCCTTGTCGCCTGCGCCGCCCACGATGGTGGTGTTCTCCTTGGTCACCTTCACCTGACGGGCATGACCCAGCATCTGGACGGTTGCGTCCTTCAGCTCGTAGCCCAGATCAGAGGAGATCACGGTGCCGCCGGTCAGGGTAGCGATATCCTGCAGCATCTCCTTGCGGCGGTCGCCGAAGCCGGGAGCCTTAACAGCCACGACATTCAGGGTACCGCGCAGACGGTTGACGATCAGGGTGGACAGAGCCTCGCCCTCGATATCCTCAGCCACGATCAGCAGCTTCATGCCGTTCTGCATCACCTGCTCCAGCAGGGGAACCAGATCCTGAATGACGCTGATCTTCTTATCGGTGATCAGGATAGCAGCGTTGTCCAGATCGGCCACCATCTTGTCGGTATCGGTGACCATATAGGGGGTCAGGTAGCCGCGGTCAAACTGCATACCTTCCACGATCTCGTTGTAGGTCTCGGCGGTAGTCTTGTTCTCCTCGATGGTGATAACGCCGTCAGAGGTGACCTTCTCCATAGCCTCAGCGATCAGACGGCCGATCTCGGGATCACCGGCAGAAATAGTGCCGACGCGGGCGATATCGTTGCTGTCCTTCACCTTCTGGCTGTGTGCCTTGATGGTCTCCACAGCGGTGGTAACGGCCTTGCTCATGCCGCGGCGGATATCCATGGGATTTGCGCCGGCGGTAACGTTCTTCATGCCCTCGTTGACCATGGCCTGTGCCAGCACGGTAGCAGTGGTGGTGCCATCGCCTGCGGCATCGTTGGTCTTGGTTGCGACTTCACGCACCAACTGTGCGCCCATGTTCTCGAACTCGTCCTTCAGCTCGATCTCTTTTGCGATGGTCACGCCATCGTTGGTGATGACCGGTGCGCCGAACTTCTTGCCCAGCACCACATTGCGGCCCTTGGGGCCGAGGGTAATCTTAACGGTGTTAGCCAGGGTATCAATACCGGCACACAGTGCCTTGCGGGCGTCCTCGCCCTGCTTGATCTGCTTTGCCATAATACATCGCTCCTTTATAATACAAGCTCAATTGAAAAGGGAAAATTCAGTTTCAGTCTTCCACAACAGCCAAAATATCGCTCTGGCGCACGATGGTGCACTCTTCGCCGTCCACCTTGACTTCGGTGCCGGAGTACTTGCTGGTGAGGACCTTGTCGCCGACCTTGACGGTCATCTTGACTTCCTTGCCGTCCACGACACCGCCGGGGCCAACTGCGATGACCTGTGCCACCTGCGGCTTCTCTTTTGCGCTGCCGGTCAGGATCAGGCCGCCCTTGGTGGTCTCCTCAACTTCAACAGTCTTGATGACAACACGGTCTGCAAGAGGAATGATTTTCATAATTCTTGCCCTCCAATTATATTGAATTTATTTGAAACTTTGTTGTGTCCTGCGGGGGCTTCGTGTGTGCTCCGCAGTGGTTTAGCACTCCATTTCTCTGAGTGCTAATTGTATTGTACTCATCTTGCCATGAAAAATCAAGGGGTTTTGCAATTTTTCTTTGTTAAGAATTTATGACGCCCAAAAATCGCACTCTGCTACGCAAAAAAGTGGTGTGTTCTTGACAGGACGCGCCGTCTTTTTTATACTTATAGCGCATTACAAAAACACAGCTGACGCGCTTTGCGGCAGAACGGAGGATACTTTGACAGACAAAAAGCTGATCTCATCTTTGCAGGGGCTGCGGGCAGTCGCATTTCTGAGCGTAGTCCTCTCCCATTGCGGGGCACCATGGCTGGGGCCGTGGGCGATCACGGTATTTGTGGCGCTGTCCGGTTTTTTGATGACCTGCAACTATTACGACCGTCCCCGCACAGCACCGGGACTGCGGTCCGCCATAGTCTTTTCTCTGCAAAAAATACGCAAGCTGTATCCGCTGCACCTTATAATGATGGCTGCCGCGTTGTTATTTGTGCTGAAGGGGCTTCTGGCGCAGCCCTCTGCCCGCGGAGTACTTTCCTGTGCGGCGCAGCTTGTGGTGAGCATTTTTCTGCTGCAAACATGGATTCCTTCCAGCCGTTTCTGGTTCTGCCTGAACGGAGTGGCGTGGTATCTTTCGGTACAGGCTTTTCTGTATGCCATCTTCCCCCCGCTTCTCGTCGTGCTGAAAAAGGCCGATGCCCGCAGGCTGCGTTGCATTGCCGCCGTAATCTTCTGCGTGCAGTGTCTTTTCTCCCTTGCGGTCTGGAAAGCCGGGCTCAGCGGAAAGGCCGCCTTTTACCTGACCTATCTGTGCCCTGTGTTCCGGGCGGGAGATTTTACCATCAGCTGCTGCATGGGCTGCCTTTACCACAGCCGCAAACAGGAGAGCGGCCTGCCAGGCGGTGCTTTCTCCCTGCTGGAGCTTGCTGCTGTGCTGCTTGCGGGCGGCTGCCTGTTTATCGCCGCCAAGCAGGTGGGGGTTCTGGGCGCGGTGGCCTTCCGGTACAACGTGCTGTTCACACCCTCTGCGGTGCTGCTGGTCTGGCTGCTTGCCGTGGGCAAGGGAATCATTTCCCGGCTGCTTTCCGCAAAGCCGTTTTTGTGGATGGCCGGGCTGTCCCCTTACGGTTTTCTGATCCATCAGGTGCTGATCCGGTATATGGAGTGGACTGCGGACAAGTTCAGCCTTACGGTACATCCTGTGGTCTGGACCCTGACCGTATATCTGCTCACGCTCTGCCTGAGCAGCTTTTACAAGGCGCTGGAGCACAGGGTACGGCAGCGCCTTGCAAAACAATAAGCAAAACACAAGGCCGCTGCACGGAACAATGTGCAGCGGCCTTGTGTGGGTCTGATGATTTATTTTTTACTTCACGCCCGCCTTTTTGGTGGTAAAGCGCTGGTAGGCGGGCAGCGGCAGCAGCACGCGGCCTGCCAGCGGCTGCACCTGTACCGACACCTGCTTGCAAGGGGCGCACTCACCGTCCACGGTGGCAATGATGGGCCCACGGCCATCTGCTGCCCGCAGACTGACCGATTTTGCGCGGCGATAAATAAAGTAGGGCTTTGCAGCCTCGGTCAGTTGGCCGTTTTGAAAGTGCTGGCCGTTTTTGTACAGCATCAGCAGCTTTGCAATGACCCGGCGGCTGACCTTGCGCACGATGAACACATCCAGCCAGCCGTCATCCGGCTGTGCCTCCGGCCCGGCCATAAAACCGCCGCCGTAGGCGCGGCCGTTGCACACTGCGCACATCAGACAGTCCACGGTCAGCACCTCGCCGTCAATGACGTACTCCACCCTGCGGCCGATATGCCCGCACAGCTGCTGAACAATAGACAGCGCATAGGCTGCCTCGCCGCCGCACAGCGGGATGCGCCGGAACTTGGGGATGCCGTAGGCCACCTGTGCGTCCAGACCGGCGGCGCAGATGGTGGCAGAAAGCCCCAGACTGGTGCGCATCAGGTCGATGGGCACCACCCCGCCGGCCAGCTGGGCGTCCAAATCCAGAAACTCCTCCTTTGTACCGTAGGTGCGTAGAAAGTCGTTGCCACTGCCATAGGGCAGGCAACCCACGGCGGTCTTATCAAAGCCGTGGGCACCGGTAAGCGCCTCGTTGAAGGTGCCGTCGCCGCCGGCGGTAAAAATGCGCAACTCCACCCCGGCCTTCTGGGCGGCAGCGGCGGCTGCACGGGACAGTTCCCGGGCATGGCCTGCGTGGGTGGTGACGCGGATGGTGTAGTCCTCCGGGGCAAGCCCGGCACCGGCAGCAGCTGCCGCGATCTGCTGCGGCAGGGTGCGGGTACAGTCGGCCTTTCCGGCTGCGGGGTTCAGAAGAAACAGCGTGTGCATCGGGGTCCTCCCTGTTGTAACTCTATTTCCTCTATAATAGTCGAAAACCGTGCCGGTTGCAAGCGAAAACACTATTTTGCTATTTTCTTATAGGGTTATGGTTTCATCCTCCCGCAAAACGATGCTGCCATCGGCGGCGCAGTCTGCTGTCCAGTGCTGCCCTACGCAGGCAGTTCCGGCAGCAATGCGGTTTGCAAGTGCCTGCTCCACCGCCCTGTCCACCTGACGGCGCAGTTCCCGCGCACCGTAGGCCGATTGCGCCCGGGCAGCCAGTGCCGCCCCCACCTGCGGGGTGTGGCGCAGTCGGTAGCCGCTGCGGGCGGCGCGCTGCTCCAGCTGACAGAGCATTTTTTCTGCAATGGCGCAGAGGTTTTCTTCCGCCAGCGGGCGGAACACGATCACCTCGTCCAGCCGCCCCAGCAGCTCCGGGCGGAACCACTTTTTAGCTTCCTCCACAGCCTGCGCGGACTGCTTTTCAAACACGGCTTCTGCCCCGGCAGCAAAGCCCAGCGGCGCGTTCTGCCCCGCCAGAAACCGTGCACCCAAATTTGAAGTAAGCAGCACGATGGTGTTGCGGAAATCTGCCTTGCGGCCCATGGCATCGGTCAGCTGACCGTCCTCCAAAATTTGCAACAGGATATTCTGGATATCCGGGTGCGCCTTTTCGATCTCGTCAAACAGCACCACGCTGTACGGGCGGCGGCGCACAGCCTCGGTCAGCTGACCGCCCTCGTCATGGCCGAGGTAGCCCGGCGGCGCACCCAGCAGCCGGGCGGCGGTGTGCTGCTCCTGATACTCCGACATATCGAACTTGAGCAGCGCCTTCTCGCTGCCGAACCAGCTGACCGCAAGCGCCCGCGCCAGTGCGGTCTTGCCCACGCCGGTAGGCCCTAAAAACAGCATAGCACCGATGGGCCGCCCCGGCTCGCCCAAACCGGTGCGGCTGCGCCGGATAGCCCCCGCCACGGCCGCCACCGCTCGCTGCTGGCCGACGATCTCGGCGTTCAGGCGGCTTTCCAGCTTGTCCAGCCGCTCCCGCTCCTGTTCGCCCACCCGCTGGGCGGGCACACCGCTGGCGGCTGCCACCACCCGGGCGATATCCTCCGGGGTGAGCACCGGCTGGGTGCGTTGCTCCTTTTCGGCCAGGATGCGCGCCGCCGCACAGGCTTCGTCCACAAGGTCGATGGCCTTATCCGGCAGACAGCGGCCGGGCAGGTACCGCACCGAAAGCTCCACTGCCGCCTGCAAGGTCTGGGGCGGCAGACGCACATTATGGTAGCGCTCGTAGCGGGGCGCAAGGCCGTTGAGGATCTCCACCGCCTGTGCGGGGGTAGGCTCCTCCACCTGTACCCGACCAAAGCGGCGTTCCAGCGCGGCATCCTTCTGGATATGGGTGCGGAACTCCTGATTGGTGGTGGCGCCGATGAGCTGCAATTCGCCCCGGGCAAGCACCGGTTTCAGGATGCTGGCAGCGTCGATGGCGCCTTCGGCGGCACCGGCACCCACGATGGTGTGGAACTCGTCGATAAACAGGATGGCGGTGCCGTCCCGCACCAGCTCTTCCAGCAGGTTTTTCAGCCGCTCCTCAAAATCGCCCCGGTATTTGGTGCCCGCCACCAAGCTGGCCATATCCAGCGCCAGCAGCCGCCGCCCTTGCAGCGCTCTGGGCACCTGCCCGGCGGCAATGCGCAGCGCCAGACCTTCGGCCAGCGCCGTTTTGCCCACGCCCGGCTCGCCGATCAGACAGGGGTCGTTTTTCTGGCGGCGGCACAGGATCTCCACCATGCGGTCAAGCTCGGCTTCCCGGCAGAACACCGGGTCCAGCTCCCCCTCGGCGGCGCGGCGGGTCAGATCGCGGCAATATTTATCGCTGGCGCGGCTGCCCCGGGGGATGCTGGCCGACACCCGGGGCTGGGCGGGCAGCACAAACTGTCCGCTCAGCTGGCGGCACTCCCGCACTGCCTCGGTGAGCGAAAGCCCCATCTCCGCCAGCAGCAGCCCGGCGGCGCAGCCGTCATCTTCCAACATGGCACAGAGCAGATGCTCCGGCTCTGCCCGGCTGACGTGGGCGTTCTGCGCCCCAATGAGCGCATAGTCCATGGTGCGGCGCAGGTCCGGTGCCATGGCCTGCCGTTCCAGCCGCTGTGCCGGGGCGCTGCGCCGCTGCGCCAGCTGGCGGCGCACCTCCGGCTCGGTAATGTTTTTCCGGGTGAGGAACTGCGCCGCAGCGCCCTGCTGCCGCAGCATTGCCAGCAAAAGATGGCTGGTATCGGCCTGCTCACAGCCCAAATCCCCCGCCAGCTGCACCGCCTGCTGCAACAGCCGCGCCGCCGGGCGCGAAAAGCCCCGGTAACCGCCCATGCCTAGATTTTCCCAAATGCCCATGTGTCTGCTCCTTGCTGCATATAAAATCGTCTGCACTGGAAGTATAGCCCCAAAGGCGCAGAAAAAATCAGTCGTTTGTGTCGGGCGGCAGAAAAGTAAAAACCGATCCGCAGCGGTTGCCGGGACGCGGGTGCGACCGGCTGCTGCGGATCGGTTTTTGAGATTTTATCTTGCGGGGAACGTTTTCAGAACGAACCGCCTCCGCCGCCGTGGGTGGAGCCGCTGGAGGAGGTGTGGGTGGAGCTGCCACCGGAGTCGCTGGAGCTGGACTCCTTCGGCCGCTCGGTGCGGTGGACCTCACGGTACAGATACAGATCCCGTTGGTTGGTCAGCTTCATGCTGCCCTGCCGCACATAGCTGGTTGCGTCCCGCTGCGGTGCCACGCTCTTGAGCCGGCTCTTCATCACGCCGGTCACGATCAGTGCCGTGATCAGGCCAATGACCAGCGCCACGCCCAAATACACGATCGAGAACGGCTCCTTGGGCATGTTGTCCACATCGTAGGGGTGGCCTTCGCGGGCGGCGGTAACATACGCATCCGTCCACTGGATAAAGGTGCGGAAGGCGGCGGCGTAATCGCCGTCTGCCATATCGGGGGTCATCTGCTCGCCAAGGTACTGGATGCCGGCATCCGTAAAGGCGGTAATGCCGTAGCCGCAGGTGGAGATATGCCATTTGCGGTCGCCTATGCTCACCAGCAGCAGCACGCCGTCCCGGTTTTCACCGTAGCCGAACTGGCAGTAATCATACAGGTCATCGGCATATTCCTCCATGCTGGTGCAGCCCTCGCTTTCCAGCGAGTCGATGGTAGCAATGATCACATCAAAGCTCTGGCGGACGCTCAGTTCCTCCAGTGAAGCTTCCAGCTCGCCGTCCTCATCCTCGGTCAGGACTTCTGCGCTGTCGTTCACGCGGTAATACAGGTCGGCAAAGCCGTCTGCGGCAAAGGCCGGCACAGCCAGCGCCAGCAAAAGCATCAGTGCGGCCAACGCAGCACAGAGGGAGCGCAGCGGGGTAACAGTCTTTTTCATCTTCCGTCCCTCCTTTACAGAATCCCGGCCAGCCACAGCAGCCACATCACCGCATAGGATGCAGCACCGACGGCTGCCGTAAGTCCCAGCGTCCACTTGCGGGCGGCGGCCTTATCCACCGGCAGGTTGCCCACAAACTTGCCGGTCTGGCCGTTCATGGCAAAAATGTAGTTGTTGCCCTGCCAGCTGGTGCTCAGCACCCACACTGGGAACAGGGCATACTTTGCCTTGCCGCCGTGCAGCTGGATGCTGCTGTTTTCCATTTTCACGGAGTCGTAGCCGGTAACGGTCTGGGTAAAGGCGTCCTCGGTGGACTGACGGATACGCTCATTGGCGCGCTGGATGCTCTTTTGGGCGTCCACATCGTACTTATCGGCCACATAGCCCGCCAGATACGCTGTCTTGAAGGGCACGGCATCGCTCATAGTAAACGGCTCGATGGATTCCATCAGGTCGTCTGCCATCTTGGAGGAGCCGTCCACCGGAACCGCGTCAAAGCCCAGCACGCCGTCCCGGCGCACGGAATAGTAGCTGGTCTCGGTATAATCGTAGTCGTCATCCGACCAAAAGCGGGTGCGGGTGGCGGTAAAGCGCAGCTGGGCGTCGGCATCGCTGTCGTACAGCCAGAAGGGCACATACACGCCCTTGATCTCGTCGATGTGGTTCTGGCTGCGGAACACCTTGGGCAGCAGGGTCTTGCCCTTGAGGTGCTCCTGCAGCTTTTCCTTCGCCGCTTTTTTATCCAGCTTGAAGGGGATGATGAGGTCGGGGCGCAGGTCTCCGGCAAACTGTCCGGTCAGAACGATGGGGTTGCCGCAGAAGGGGCAGGCCGAGGCTGCCATGGTGTCGTCGCCCACGATCTCGCCGCCGCAGCTCTTGCAGACATAAGTATGCAGACCGGCGGTCTCGCCCTCTGCCCAGCTGCCGCCGGGGGTGGCCCAGTTCATCTCGCTGGGCTTTTGGTCTTTCAGGTCATCATCGTAGCCCTTCAGTGCGTCCACCTCAAACTCGGTGTCACAGTAGGGGCATTTCATCTTCTGGGTGGTGCTGTCAAATTTGATCGCACCATCGCAGCAGGGGCACTTATATTCCAGCATTCCTGCCATAGCGTTTCCTCCTATTATAATCTGCGGGGCAGGGACTTATTGACTTTCCTTCCCTGCCCCGCAGTGTGTTCAGTTATTGTGCAGCGGGCTTAGCTGCGGTCGTTCTCGTCAAAGGGGTCGCCACACTCCGGGCAGAACTTGGGCGGGTGTGCAGGGTCTGCCGGTTCCCAGCCGCACTTGTCGCACTTATACTTGGGCGTACCGGTGGGCTTGGGTTTGCCGCACTCGGAGCAGAACTTGCCCTTGTTCACTGCGCCGCAGCTGCACTTCCAGCCTTCTGCTGCCGCCGGGCGGGGCTTGCCGCACTCTGGACAGAACTTGCCGGTGACGGTGGCACCGCAGCTGCAGGTCCAGCTGTCCGCAGCGGGCTTCGGCTCCGGCTTTTTGCTGCCGCATTCCGGGCAGAATTTGCCGGTAACGGTAGCGCCGCAGCTGCACTTCCAGCTGTCTGCCGGGGCGGGTGCGGGGCGGCTGACCTGCTGGGGCGCGTCCACGCTGTCCGGACGAGCCTGCTGGCCCATAGCGAACAGGTTCTGGGCGCTCATGCCGCCCATGCCGCCTGCACCGGCTGCCATGCCCATGCCCATAAAGCCGGTCATGGCACCGGCGGTGTTGCCAGCGGCGGTCTTCATGGCATCGATCTGACCACCCACCAGACGGGCGGCAGCGGTGGTGGGATCGGTGGTCATGGCGTTTTCTTCCCACTCGGTGATCTTCTTCTGCTGCTCCTCCGGGATAGACAGGGAGTTGATGTTGAAGGAGAATACTTCAATACCGCGCTTTTTGCGCCAGACATTGGACAGCTGCTCGTTGAGGGCGTCCGAGATCTCCAGCGTGTGGGCGGGGATCTCGTAATACTGCACCTTGTTGGCAGAAAGAGTCGCCAGCGCAGGCTGCAAAGCGTTCAGCAACTCACTCTTCAGGCGGGGAGCGATCTCGGATGCGTCATACTGGGTGGAGACGTTGCTGCACACGTTGGTGTAGAACAGCAGCGGGTCGCAGATGCGGTAAGTAAAGCTGCCGTTGCAGCGGATGTTCACCGAGAGCTTGTAGCCTCGCTCCTCGCTGACCACTACGCGGAACGGGATGGGCGTTGCGGTGCCGTACAGGATCTCGCCCAGTTCCTTGGTGTTGATGTAGTACACCCGCTGATCCTTGCCGGTGTCGCCGCCGTAGGTAAAGCGCTTGGCTACGGTCTGGAAGGTAGCTGCCAGACTATCGCCGAAGTTGCCGGTAAACACGCTGGGCTCGGTGGATGCGTCAAAGGTGAATTCGCCCGGTTCGGCGCACACCTCCACCACGCGGCCCTGCTCCACGATGAGCATGCACTGTCCGTCTGCCACGGCGATGCCGCTGCCGTTGGTGATGATGTTGTCCTCGCCGTTGTTGGAGCTGCGGCGGGAGGTGCGCTTCTGGCCCTTTACCATCAGCACATCTTTGTCCAGAGAATCACAGTAGAAAAATTCCTTCCACTGGTCTGCAAGAGTTCCGCCCAGTGCGCCCATACCTGCTTTGATAAGACCCATAGTAATTTCCTCCTGTATGTTTTATTTGTGCAAACGATAACTTTCTGTTATCGCACGGTTTCCGGTTTCGGTCACGGTACAAGGGTTAGATCCGGGGAGTCGTTTTTCCAGTAAATGGGACGTGTGTCCCGGCCAAACAACTGCTCTCCGGCGCGGTATTTCAGGCTGCAGCCGCTGGGGCTGCCGTCATCGTTCAGCAAAATGGCCCAGAACTCGCACGGTCTGCCGTCCGTGTCGGTCAGTGTAAAGTGCAGCTCAGTGCCGTCCTCGGTGCGGCTCTGCGTTCCCTCTGCGGTGCCGGTCAGAATGCCGCTCCACCCGACCCATTCCACGCTCATGCAGCAGCTGCCGTCCGGCAGGAAGGTCATCCAGCGGATGCCCTTTGCGGACTCGTCTCCGGCGCGGTAAGTGCCCCACAGCTTGCGGGGGATGGCGGTGTAGCCGATGTCGTCCCACGCGCTGGTGCGCCGGAACAGATACCACACGGTGCTGCCCTTTTTCGGGCCGGTAGAGCGCATCAGCAGTGAACCGTCCTCCATCATGGAGATGGTCCAGCGGCTTCTGCCGTCCTCGCTGAGACTTGTCAGGTTCCAGTCCTGACTTTTTTCCCCGTCCCAGCGGGTAATTGCTCCGGCGTTCAGCTCTCCGGTGCGGGTCTCGGCAGCGGACTGGATCTGCGGGCTGACGTATGTTTCCCGGATGAAGGAGACGGTCACCGTGCCGGTGATCTCGGCCTTTTCCAGCCGCAGGGTAAAGCTTTCGTTGCGGTCGGCGGGGGTATAGCTTTCACCCTGCGTCACCGCCGTGACTGCCATCCACTCGGCCAGCACCTGCTGCTCCCAGTCCTGCGGCAGCGGCTGCGCGTCCAGCGGGATGGTTGGGGCATCGTTCACAAACTCTCCCCCGGACGCGCTGAACCGGCGGACGAAAAAGGTAACGTTCCCTGCCTCGTCAAACGAAAGCGGCAGCTCATCCAGTGTAGCCCACCATGCGGTGTTGCCCTCTTTCAGGCTGCCGGGGGGCAGCAGCCCCCGCTCACAGGCGGTCTGCCGGTCCAGCTCATCCCGGCGCTTTATGTCGCGGTACAGTGCTTCTTCCAGCGCGGCGGGGTCTGCCCCCATGCGCTGCAGCAGCTGAATGGCGGTGAGCTGGTTTCCACTTTCAAAGTCGAAGCACCAGCCATTGTGGAAGGGCGCATCGGTACCGCCGTAGCAGCTGCTGACCACAAGGCTGACGCAGTCGCCGTACCAGCTGGCGTTCCAGTTCATCTCAATGCAGATGTCCCACACGTCCGGGTCGGCTGCCGCCGGGCAGTCGGCGTACTCCTGCACATCGTATTCGTAGAGCCGAGCGATCTCGGCGTTGATGCGGGCGGCATCGGCGCTGTCGCTTTCCAGCCGGGGCAGATGGATGTTCAGCCGAACCTTGCCGCCGTTTTCCGCCTGCACCACCTTTTCAAGGGTGTACTGCTCGGTGATCGCCGCGGTGGCATGCATGGAATCCGGCGGGGTCGATTTCAGTTCCCGGCTGCCAGCCGGGCGGGCAGAGGCTGCGGTCTCTGCCCCGCAGCCTGCCAGCAGCGCCGCCAGCAAAACTGCCGGTATCCAGCGGAACGCGTTGTGTTTCATGGTGGTTCTCCTGTGTTCTCAGCAGCTCCCGCCGGGGTCAGTTATCCGGGCAGCGGGTCAGCTGCAGCTGGGTCTTTCCCTCGGCAAAGGGGTTCTGCCCGTCGATCATGGTAAGGTTCAGGGTCTCGTTGTACAGGTCGTACTTCACCGCCGCCACAAAGGTGATACCCGGCATCCCGTCTGCCGTCTCGCTGGTAGAGACGCCCAGCACCATGCCCTCCGGCACCACGCCCAGATAGTTGGCGTAGCCCTGATAGAAAACATTGTTGTCCTGCACGCCCATCTGGACGAGGCCATTGCTTTCCACGTCCATCCAGTTAAACCGGTCGTCCGCCATCTCGTTGAAGGCACCGACAGCCTCCGAGGGGATCTCCTGCCCGTTCCACTCTGCCGTCAGGGGAGCAAGTTCCAGCACAGAGCCATCCTCCTGATGCAGAATTACCTCTTCGCCGCTGCGTTCCAGCGCCACGCCCTGATTTGCAATATAGATAGGGTCCTGACAGACCAGAACATTTCCGGACATAAGGCAGCGCAGCACATCCACATACTCCACCACGCCGTCCTTGGTCAGCAGATAGACCACCGGGTGGAAGGAGGCGCCCAGTTCTCCGATGCACAGGTCGATATACTCATTATAGATACCAAGGATGGGGAAAGTACGGTCCTGTTCCAGCCGGATGCCGTAATCCGTGTCCCACGCGGCGGTCTCCGGCGTGCGGCGCAGGGTGATGGTGCCCTGTGTTCCTTCCAGCTGCACCGAAGCGCTGCCGTAGGTATCGGTCAGCACCGTCTGCGGCTGCGGGTCAGCAGCCTGCAGCGGGATCTCCACATCCAGCTGCCGCCAGCCCGACCCGGCGGTGGAGCTGCACCCGCCCCGGAGCACCAGCCGGTTTTGTTCCGGCAGCAGCAGGCACAGGTCCTCCAGCTGGTTGTTTTCCAGCGTGTTCATCCGCATGCTTGCCAGATTGCCGCCGCTGAGCAGGCCCTCGTAGTAGCCGCCCTGCGCCATGTGCCGGTCAAAGGTCTGCATGGCCTGCCGCAGCATCTGCTGCTGCACGGCATCCGGGTCCAGCCCCATACACATAAGCAGCTCGGTGACCGAAAGCTTGTGCCCGGCGGCAAAATCGAAACACCAGCCCTGAGAATAGATGGGGTCGGTACCGCCGTCGTAGCGGAACACCACAAGGCTTACGCAGTCGCCGTACCAGTAGGCGTCCCAGTTGATATAAATCTCCGGGCTCCACTCGTCCTGCTGCGGCTCGATCTCCGGGCTGTCCTCGTACTGTCGGAAGTCTGCCGCATACATGGCGGCAAGCTCCTCGTTGAGATAGGCAGCGTCCGGGCTGTCGCACACAAGCTGCGGCACATGGATGGTCAGCTTCTGGGTGATGCCGTACTCGTCCCGTATGGTCTTTTCCAGCGTGAACTGCTCGGTGATGCGGTCTTTTTGTGCTGTCTGCACCGCCGTGTCTGCGGCGCTTTGGGAAGCTGCGCCGGAGCCTGCGGGGGCAGCGGGAGCCGCCGCGCCGCCGCAGCCGGTCAGCCAGAGAGCCGCCGCCAGCACCGCAGCGGCAAGGCGTTTGTGTTTCATGGTCTTTCTCCTGTGTTCTCAGCCGTAGCTACGGGTCAATTGCAGCTGGGTCTCGCCCTCGGCAAAGGGGTTTTGCCCGGCGATCATGGTCAGGGTCAGGTTCTCGTTGTACAGGTCGTTCTTGAACGCCGCCACAAATCCGAGCTCCTTATCGGCAGCGATGCCCAGTACCACGCCCTCGGGCACAACGCCCAGATACGCGGCATCGCCCCGATAGATGCGGCTGTTGTCCTGCACGCCCAGCTGAACGCTGCCGTCGCTGCCCAGATCCATCCAGTTCCAGCCGTTTTCAGAGGTGTAGTTGTAGGAGCCGGTGACGGAATAGGGAATTTCCTGCGCGCTCCACTCTGCCGACAGGGGAGCCAGCTCCAGTACAGAGCCATCCGCCCGGCGCAGGTTCACCTCGCTGCCGCAGAGTTCCAGCGCCACACCGTTGTTGGCAAAGTAGATGGGGTCCTGACAGACCATGGCATTGCCGAACATGAGGCAGCGCAGCACGTCCACATACTCCACCACGCCGTCCTTGGTCAGCAGATAGACCACCGGGCGGAAGAATCCGTCCTCCTGCTCCCCGATGCACACGTCCACATACTCGTTATAAGCGCCAAGGATGGGGTAGCTGTGCTCCTGTTCCACCCGGATGCCAATGTCTCCCCATTGGTCGGTCTTTGGCGTGGGGCTCAGGGTGATGGTGGCCTGCGTTCCCTCCAGCTGCACCTGCACACCATCGTAGGTGTCGGTCAGCACCGGGGTGTCAGTGGGGGGCAGCGAGAGCTCCATATCCAGCTGCTGCCAGCCTTCTTCGCAGCTGTACTTTCCCCGGAGCACCAGTTGATCCTGCTCCGGCAAAAGCAGGCACAGGTTTTCCAGCTCATTGTATTCCAGCGTATCCATCCGCATTTGCGAGAGCTCTCCGCCGAGACGCAGGCTATCGTAATACGCACCCTGCGCCATCTCCCGGTCAAAGGCCTGCATGGCCTGCCGCTGCACCTGCGCCTGCACTTCGTCCGGGTCCAGCTCCATGCACTGCAGCATCTCGGCTGTGGTGATCTGCCTGCCGGTGGCAAAATCGAAGCACCAGCCGCTGTAACGCCACGGGGCGGTGCCGCCGTAGCGGCTGCGCACCACAAGACTGACGCAATCGCCGTACCAGTAGGCATCCCAGCCCACACCGATCTGCGGGTACTCGCCGCCCGGCTGCCCGGCCTCCTCGCTGTTCTCGAACTCCCGGAAATCCGCCGCATAGATGGCGTTCAGCTCATCGTTGATGTAGGCGGCATCCGGGCTGTCGCATTCCAGCTTGGGCACATGGACGGAAATGCACTGCACCGCTTCCTCCCCCCACACGCCCGAAACGTTCTTTTCCAGCGTGTACTGGTCGGTGATGCGGTCTGTCTGGACGGCCTGCGCCACCGCGCCGGGGGTGCTTCGGCTGCTGTCGGAGCTTTGGTCGGCAGCAGCGCTGGGGCTGCTCTGGGTGCCGCCGCAGCCGGTCAGCAGCGCGGCAGCCAGCACAAGGGCCGCAAAGCGTTGGTATTTCATAGTAGGCTCCTTTTCTATGGTGTGGTTCAGCCGTCTCCTATGCCTTGCCACTTGTCGATGATGTAGGCGGCCCAATAGGTCTTATCGTTGATATCCACCACAGTGATGCCTACCTTATTCACCACCGGGTTGTCCTCATGAAGCCCCGGCACACCGCCGTAGTCCTTGATCAGTTCATCCACCAATTGCTGGAACTGGGCCTCGGTGGTGGGGTAGAGACGATCCATGCTGTAAAGGTGCTTTCCTTCGTGGTCGAAATCCACGCCTACCCGGTACTGATTGAGCATACGGAAGATGGCTGTGGAGCCGGAGCTGTAACCCGCCTCGTGCAGACCTTCCCACATCTTTGCGGAATAGTCGCCCTCCATCCGCAGCCTGAGCCCTTCGTCCGACGGGAACTCCGGGCTGCCGTTATCCACAAACATCTGCACATCTGCCTGAATGGCGTGTTCCAGACCCTTACTGTACTCGAACTTGATGTTCTCCACCTTTCGCCGGGCCAGCTCTGCGTTGAAAATGGTCAGGATCTTCTGCCCGTCCCGGATCACAGGGATCGGCGGCGAGGGAGGCGTTTCTGTGGCAGAGCCGGAGCTTGTGGAGCCGGAGGCGCAGCTATCGTCACAGGCTGCCAGCGCCAGCATCACCGCCGATGTGCCAGAGAGCTTCAGGAACGTCCGTCGGTCATATCGTTTCATGGGGGTGCTCCTTTCTATAAAGCCCCGGGCACAGGGGGAGTGCGCCCGGGGCAAACAGGGGGATGTCTTGTTATCTTATGCCGTTTTATTCCAGAACACGGTAGCGATCATGTAGGTCTTGCTCTGAACCACCGGGCAGTAGATGCTGATGAACTCTGCCTTGGCGCTATTAGAATTGTCCAGCAGTTTTGCTACAAAAGCCCGAACGGCAGCATCCTCGCAAGAATACGCATCCTCCAGAGCCACCACATTCTCGGTAGACGGTTCGGAGATGCCGGCCATACCTGCCAAACTGTCCTTGCCATACTTGTTCCGTATCTTGTCCTCAAGTCCATTGAGTTCCCCAAAAATGATCTTGTGGTCAGGGTCTTTCAACGTATGCGGTGTCTCGTTGGCCTCTTCAAAAACACGTCCGTAGCACCTTATGGCACCCACCGCATCCTGATTGAGGGTCAGCTGCTCATGGTCAACCGCCCCTGTAGCGTACTTTTCCTTCCAGACCTTGTTGATGGCTGCCACCAACTCGGCTTCTTTGGACGTAGTGGGTGCGGGAGGCGCGGAGGGCCCGCCGCAGCCTGCCAGCGAGAGCGCCACAACGGCTGCGCCGGTAAGGGTGAGGAATTCGCGTCGGTTCATCTTTTTCATGGGGGTGCTCCTTTCGATACAATATATTATAGATTACGGTTCGCAACTTGCGGGAAGTCCGTGCATCCCTGCCCCGCTTCAGATCGGTGCAAAGTTTACCATTACCGCCACCGTATAGGTCTTGCCCTTAATGGTGGGGCAGTAGAGCCCGATCATCCACTGCTCGGGATGCGGACTCGCCAGTCCATGCCCGGCCAGATACCGCACAAACTCCCTGACCTCGCTCGGACTACGAGGATACAGTTGCTTTAATTGCATACCGTCATGGGTGCCGTTAGAAACTCCCGCAGTCCCCCGATAGCTTCCGTTTCCATATTTTTTCCTGATTTCCTGTATCATTTCAGACTCACGGAGTTGGTACTCGTGGAATACATCATCAGGCAAGTTCCATTTGCGGTAATCCTCTTCGTCTACTTCAGGTTCATAGGTTTCAAAGGGGCTGGCTGTAAACTTTGCGAGGTCGGCAGCCTCCTGACAGTAGACCACAGACTTGCAGATATCAAGTTTGGGATTGGGGACTACTTCTCTGTTGACTTCATACCAGACCTCGTTGATGGCTCTGAACAGGGCCATCTCTTTGCTCTCAGAGGCCGGAGGTGTGGGAGGTGCGGGAGGTGCGGAGGGCCCGCCGCAGCCTGCCAGCGAGAGCGCCACAACGGCTGCGCCGGAGAGGGTGAGGAATTCGCGTCGGTTCATCTCTTTCATGGGGGTGCTCCTTTCTGTTTGTCCCCCTGCTTTTTAGGGGGCTCTGGTTTTGGTATTCTCTGCACTTGCAGTCCGCTCCATCTTATGCTATCCTTATGAATAGAATCCGCAGATGCCTGTTGACGCGTTTTGTGCACAGCGACAGGCTTTCTGCACCGGCGCGGGACCTCTTCTGTTTGTACTGTATCATACCCGGGAAAAAATTGCCCCCTCAGAAAAGCCGTTTTTGGGGGGCAATTCCAAAAAAATTTTTGGGGTTTGGGGCTTCCCCCTCAAAAAATCCCCCCAAAAAGCCCAAAATTGGGGGGATTTGGGGGTGGTTTCCCACCAAAACAGGCGGCTGCAGCCCTGCCTGTGCCGGTTTCCCCCTCTGGCTGCAATGTGCGGAAAGGAGTCATGAAAAATGGAACGAAGGACATTTTTAAAGCTTGCGGCGCTTGTCCCCGGTCTGGCTCTTGCGGGCTGCGGCGGCAGCAAGACCCTGCTTTCTCCCAAGGACCCCACCATGCTCAGCATCTGGCATGTGTACGGCGAACAGGCGGACTCGCCCATGAACCGCCTGCTGACCGAGTTCAACGACACGGTGGGCAGAGAGAAGGGCATCCTGCTCAACGTGACCAACATGACCAACAGTGCCGCCATTGGCGGCCAGCTGCAGGACGCCAAGGCTGGCAAGCCCGGCGCGCTGGACCTGCCGGACCTGTTCTCGGCTCATTCCGCGGACGCCAGCGCTCTGGGCATTGAGAACCTTGTGGACTGGAACGACTGGTTCACCGCCGAGGACATGGCGGCCTATGTGCCCGGCTTTGTGCAGGACGGCATCATTGACGGGAAGCAGGTGGTGTTCCCGGTGTCCAAATCCACCCAGCTCATCTTTTTGAACGGCTCCCAGTACGCCCGGTTTGCGGCGGACACCGGGGCGCAGCTTTCCACCCTTGCCACATGGGACGGCTTCTTTGAAATGGCGGGTGCCTACCGGCAGTGGTCGCAGGGCAAGCCCTTCTGCGCGCTGGATTACCCCCTGCGTCTGGTGGAGCTGAACGCGCTGGAGCAGGGCAGCGGCGAGTTGTACAAGGGCAGCTGGTACGATCTGACCAACGAGACCTTCCGCGCTTCGTGGATGGAGTTTGCCCGGGCGCTGGTGCAGGGCGATATTCTGGTGTCAGACCTGTACTCCAACACGCAGGTGATGACCGGCGAGACGCTGGCGGGCCTTGGCAGCTCTGCGGCCATCCTTTATTACAATGATTTCGTCACCTACCCGGACAACACCACCGAGCCCACCGACCTGCTGCTGGCTCCCCTGCCCCACGCCGCAGGCACCGCCACACCCCTGATGCCGCAGGCCGGTGTGGGCCTGTGCGCCTTCAAGACCACCGACCAGAAGGCCGAAGCCGCCGCCGTGTTCCTGCGCTGGCTCACCGAACAGCAGCGCAATTTGGAATTTGCCGCCGATACCGGCTACATGCCGGTGTCCAGCGCCGCCTTTGACGCCATTGCGGACTATCCCTTTGAGCAGCAGAGCTATCAGCGGCTGTACGACGTCTACAACGAAATGCGCATCCAGAACACCCCCCTGTCCGAACCGGGCATCGTGGGGTACCACGCCAAGGCCAAAACCTTGTACGACAGCCTGCGCCAGCGCCAGAAGGACTACCCCCAGCGCCTTGCGGACGGCGAAACGCTGGAAGCCCTTGCCGAGGAAACATGGCAGCTGCTGTGTGACAATGCCTGAGCCTGCCGCTCAGCCGGAAAGGAGGGACTTTGATGCACTTTGTTGACCGGCACCGTGAAAAGATCCGCCAAAGCCCCATGAGCAGCCGGCTGCTGTGGGCCTGCCTGCTGCTGGTAGTGCTGCTGGTGTTGACCTTTGGTGCGGCACTGTTCCTGTTTGCCAGCCTGCACAACACCAAAAAGGACATCAGCCGCAGTCTGCAGATCCAGTTTTCGGTGTTCCAGAACGATATGGAGCGCTATTTTGACCAGCTGGCGGTCATGGGCGTGAACCTGTCCGAGGACATGAGCGCAGAGGTGGACAAGGAGCTTGCTCTGCGGCAGATGTCCTTTGCCCAGCTGAACGACTCCCCCGAGGTGCTGAACGCGCTGGAGGAGGAAATGATCGAGCCGCTGTGCCGCCGTCTGCGCCAGACCGGCTGTTCCGGCGCTTTTGTGCTGCTGGATGCCACCGTCAACACCCGCATGGAGGGAGCAGAGCATTCCCGCGCCGGGCTGTATGTGCAGAAAAGCGGTGCCGACACCCCCACCGTGCCCCTGCTGCTGTACCGGGGCAGTGCGGAGATGGGCAAGGCCCATAGCGTGATGCCCCACCGCAAGTGGCGCATGGAGTTTCAGACCGACCAGTTCCCGGACTACGACCGCTGGATGACCCCCGGCAGCGTCCCGCTGTACCAGTCTTACACGCTGACCGAGCGGTTCGAGCTGCCCGGCACCTCAGAGGAGGTGCAGTTGTTTTTGCTGCCCCTGCGGGGGCGGGACGGCACGATGTACGGGCTGTGCGGCTTTGAGATCAGCGAGAGCTACTTCAAGCAGAACTTTGCCCAGCCCACCGGCTTTGACCGGCTGAGCTGCCTGCTGGCCCCGGCGGGGGACGGCCTTGCCGCCGATGCCGCCCTCAGCAGCGGCACCACCGGCGGCTACTACCATGCCCCCCGGAACACGCTGGTGCTGCGCAGCATGGGCGGCGGGCTGACCCAGTTGACCGGCCCCGACAGCGCCTATGCGGGCATTTCCCAGCTGTGCCTCCTGAGCGAGAGCCAGTCCTACCGACTGGCAGTGTGCATCCCCATGGCAGACTACCGGAGACTGGTCTTTTCCGGCAATCTGCAGATGCTGCTCATCGGCCTGTTCATCGCCTTTTTCGTGGTGTTCTGCTGCATGAACTTCCACCGTCGCATCCTCTCGCCGGCGTTCCGGCAGTTCGAGGAGGACCGGCGGGAGTCCCGGCGGCGGATGGACGAGCTGCAGCTGGAACGCCAGCAGATGCAGACTGAGCTGTCCCGGCTGGCGGACGTGTGCCGCAACGAGTCGGTGCCCGATGCCTTCCAGACCTTTGTGGCGGGCATCCCCACCCTGACCAAGACCGAACGCCGCATCTTTGACGGCTACGCCGCCGGGCTGCGCACCCGGGAGATCGTGGAGCAGCTGGACATCAAGGACAGCACCCTGCGCTTCCACAACAAGAACATCTACGAAAAACTGGGTGTCAGCTCCCTCAAGCAGCTGCAGCAGTTCGTGGCGATCCTGAACTCCGGCAGCGGCAGCGCCCCGGACGAAAAGTGACCCAGCAAGCAATGTTTTCGTCTATACAAAAACACTTTTTGCGTTGCAAAACGCTTGTTGGGGAACACCCCAAACCCCTTTGATCTGCATTTTCAATGCAGGCTGCGCATCCCTGCGAAATGCTTTTGAGGATGTCAATCGTCACATCCTACGAAAAAGCCTGTACCTTTTTGGCGCAAGGGTCAATAGAAGAATTTGATGGTTCATGGTACAATAGCAGACGTTGCGTGTTGTGCGGTTTGCACACGAACATAGTGAAAAGGAGCTGCTGAACATGGATACGATCTATCTGCTGCCCGGCGAGGACCGCTGCTATATAAACTAAAGAACGCCGAGGGTTCCTTCCACATGGGAAGGGATTCCTCGGCGTTCTTCATTTCATGCTTTTTGATTGCCCGGTCAACAGTATCACGCGCCTTACGGCAATGCACAGATCACAGCCACTGTTTCAGCACATCGTTCAGCTTATTCAAATCAAGCGGTTTTGCGATATGCTCGTTCATGCCGGTGTTCTTTGCCAGTTGCACGTCCTCGGCAAAGGCATTTGCCGTCATGGCAATGATGGGCACCTTGCCCCGGCTGCCGGCAAGCGCACGGATCGCAGCAGTGGCTTCGTAACCATTCATGATGGGCATCTGGATGTCCATAAAAATGAGATCGTACCACTTTTCCGGTGCTTCCATCACCTTTTCGACTGCAATTTTTCCGTTTTCGGCGCTGTCAATGGTCACGCCCGTCATGCCTATGATCTCGGTTGCGATCTCACGGTTCAGCGCATTGTCTTCCACAAGAAGGATCCGCTTGCCCGCATAGTTTTCCTTCGCAAAATCTTCCAGATAGTTCCGGGCGTTTTTCTCCTTCTTCCCGGATGTAAACTGTCGCAGAGTTGCCGTCAGACGAGAACGGAACAGCGGTTTTGCCATAAACGCATTCACGCCCACTGCTCTGGCTTCTTCTTCGATCTCGCTGAAATCAAAGGAAGTCAGGATGATGATCGTGACGTCCTCCCCGACGCATTCCCGAATCCTTCTGGCCGTTGCGATGCCGTCCATCTCCGGCATCTTCCAGTCCAGAATCACCGCAAAATAGTCACGGCCGGTCTTGTGCCGCGCCGCGCAGCGTTCCACGGCTTCCTTACCGGTCAGGACCCATTCGCCCGCTATGCCGATCTCCTGAAGGGTCGCAACGGTGCTTTCGCAGCAGGTCTTGTCGTCGTCCACGACCAGTACCGGCAGATCGAGCAGTTCTTTTTCCTGTTCCTTCTCGTTCTCCTGAAGCTTCAGATAGACCGTGACCGTGATCTTCGTTCCCTTGTTGGGAGCGCTTTCGACCTGAATGTTACCATTCATCAGGTTGACGATGTTTCTTGCAATGGCCATGCCAAGACCGGTGCCCTGCACCTTGGTCGTCCGGTGATTGTCTGCCCGGCTGAACGGCTCGAACATGATCTTCTGGAATTCCGGCGTCATGCCGATGCCGTTGTCCTCGATGGAAAACTCGTAGCAGCCAAGCTCCGAGAAGCCGTTCGGTTTTTCCTTGATCGTAAGGGTGATGTTTCCGCCATCCGGGGTGTACTTGACGGCGTTGCTCATCAGGTTCACAAAGACCTGCTGGATGCGCAGGCTGTCGCCGCAGACAGCTTCGTGCTCGATGTGCTCAACATGGACTTCGAGCTGATGCTTGTGCTCGTCGATTGCCGGTTTTGTGAGGGTGAGCAGGTTATCGACCAGCTCCGGCAGGCTGAAATCCTCCTCGGCAAGGCTCATTCGCCCGCTCTCGATTCTGGCCATATCCAGCACTTCATTGATCAGTCCCAACAGATGACGACTCGACTTTGTGATCTTGCCAAGGCACTCGACCACCCTGTCCTGACTCTCGATATTCGCACCCGCAATGGCGGTCAAGCCAACGATTGCATTCATCGGTGTACGGATATCATGGGACATATTGGAGAGAAATTCTGTCTTGGCGCGGCTTGCGTTTTCCGCCGCCCGGTACGCATCCTTCAGTGCCTTATGGGATTCGATCTCGGCCTTTTTCTCCTGTGACACATCCATAGATGCCAACAGTGCTTTGACCAGCTTTGTGCCATCCCACTCCAGCGGAATGAAGGAAGCGATCTTATAGGTGTTTTCATCCATGGAGCAGTATTCAAATTTGTAGATGTCGTTCTCGCCCTGCAGATTCTTTCGGATATTTTCCGGTGAGAACAATGCGTCCACCGCCGCCAATGGCTCCAACGTCTTATACCTTACAGCCACCTGCTCCACAAAATCATGGTAGGTTCCCGTCGGCGCGTATATCATTTCACCTTGCAGATTATAGAACCGATACCGGTCATTCTCCAGATCGCAGACGACAAAGCGGTCCAGCAGACGCACCATACTCTTGATCAAAAGATCCATCGATGCGTTATCTGAGGCCATCTGCATCCGCCGTGCCGTCTCTGCTTTGGACTCTGTGATGTCCCGCAGAAAAATCATCGCATATTCGGAATCTTCGATCTCGCCGCGCATGACCACGTTGCTGACCCATCGTTCCTCCCCATCCAGAACGATGCGGCACTCCTGACGCAGCTCCGTCTCAAGCCCCTTTAGTTTTTCCGTGATGTAGGCGCGATTGTAGAAATCCGTTACAGACTTTTTGTCCTCTTCAACCACATAGTTATCCACAAGGAATCTGACTAGTCCATCCCATGTGTGGTTCTGCTCAAAGGCCGTCATCAAAGAGGGCTCCACTTTGAAAGTGTCAAAGGTGTTCTTTTCCAAATTTACATAGTATTCGCAGAGGTTTGCGCTGGTAAATGCACGGTGAAATGCCGCTGCCCGCTGCGCCTGCATCCGGCTTCTTTTTTCCGCGTCAATGTTGCTGATGATTCCGGCAATTCGATTGGCCGAACCATCCAGACGGCGTATCACCTCCGCCGATGCCCGGAACCAGTGGTATTGGCCATCCTGCATTTTCAGTCGGTACTCAACATTATACTTCGTAGCATTGGTTTTGTCCGCAATCGCTTCCAAAAGCAGCTGCATTACCCGGTCATAGTCCTCCGGGTGCAGAAGGTTCGACCACGAATCCAGTTTGTTCGGAAAATCCAGAATGTCATGATATCCAAGGATCTGCCGAAACGCATGGCTCCAGTTCACATGAACGATCTCACCGTTTTCATTACACTCAAAATACCATAGTGCAGAATGGATGGATTCATTAACCAGCGCAAGGTTCTCATACGCCCAGTTCATCTGTACTGACATGATCCAGATCGGTGTTCCATCCGTATCGACTGCATCTTTTTTGTAGAGACGCACATAGACGGGAGCCCCATCTGCCGTGAGGATCCGGCCTTCCCCTTCGCCTTGGAGCTGACGAAAGCGTGCATTGTCGAGGAATGCGGCATCTTTCTTATAGAAAAGATTCTTCAGCGAACCCTTTGTCTGCTCCATCAGGGATGCATAGCTGTGGTTCAGATTATGCAGCAACAGATCACTGACCGACAGGATCGACAATTCGGCATCATAGTACCCGGTAATGGTTCCGACACCGCCATTATGATAGATCGTCTCCTGCATGGCCTGAAATGCATTTTTTCCCAGCCTTACCGTATCGGAAGTGTAGATTTCATCTGTAAGTCTTCTATCGAATTTCATTTTCATCCTCGTAGGGTTTTGATCCCGCCGCACGCTTCAATTCTGGTATGTCTTTTATGGTCAACTGGCATACCGATTTGTGATCAAGCTTGTACAGTATAACTAGTATAGTATACTTGCGCAGCGTTTCGTTTTCAAGCGCTAATTGGCATTGGTTGTGTAAAAAAGAGAGGCCAATCTGCGTGAAAATTTACGCAAGTTGATTCCTGTACTTTTCCACGATCTAGCTATCCGTATAGACAGCCGCCTTGCGATGCGGTATACTCGAACCAGATCAACATTTTCAGGAGGAAAATCATGGCAGGAGAAAACAACAAGGTGGTCATCGTTACCGGAGGAAGCTCCGGCATCGGGCGGTGCACGGCATCCGCTCTGAAGGAGAACGGCTGCATCGTCTATGAGTTCAGCCGCAGAAATATCCCTATGGAGGGCGTTACCCATCTGTCTGTCGATGTGACCGATGAAGATGCGGTCAACGCCGCTGTGCAGCAGGTCCTCCAAAAAGAAACTAAAATTGATGCGGTGATCAACTGTGCAGGTTTTGGCATTTCCGGTGCGGTGGAGTTTACGTCCATGGAACAAGCCAAAGCACAGTTTGATGTGAACTTTTTCGGGACAGTCACTGTAAATAAAGCGGTTCTCCCCTTCCTACGCCGTCAGGGGAAGGGGCATATTGTGAACATCAGCTCCGTTGCCGCCGTAGCGCACATTCCGTTCCAGACCTTCTACTCCGCAAGCAAAGCCGCCGTTTCTTCTTACTCTTACGCTCTGGCAAATGAAGTCAAGCCCTACGGCATCCATGTCACCGTCGTAGAATTGGGTGACATCTGTACCGGTTTTACAAAAGCACGTCAGAAAAGCATTCTCGGCGATGACGAATACGGTGGACGTATCTCCCGGAGCGTCAGTCAGATGGAGCACGACGAACAAAACGGCATGGACCCGGCACGCATTGGACGGTACATCGCCGGTATTGTGGAGAAAAAGGACCCGGCAGTCGTTTATGTTGCCGGTGCACAGTATAAATTCCTGAGCCTTTTGTGCAAGCTCCTGCCCGCCGCAGCACGCGGAAAGATCGTGGGGAAAATATACGGGTAACAGGCGCATTGCTCCGCAAAGCTGCTATATAAACTAAAAAATCCGCCGAGGATGCCTTCCAACTGGGAAAGCTCCTCGGCGACTTTTTTAACGTGTCTGTGTTTTCTCGGTGGTGTTCTTTTCCTCTGCAAAAAAACGTTCTACATTTTTCTGTGCCCGAACCAGTTCCTGCCTCTCGTTCCGCGCCTTGCGGTAGTCCGGGTATCGTCCTCATACTGGTCAACCTCCCTACCAAAAACAGCCCTCCCGGCCGTCATGGTCAGGAGGGCTGTTTTAGTCGATACGCTTTACAATTCCAGCCGCATAGAGATCAGTTCCTGATATCCAGCGTTCCGAGAACGAAAACCTTTGGGGTTTCTGCCATATTCCACAAATCCTGCCGTCTGGTACATGGAGATTGCTCTTGCGTTCTCCGCCACTACATCCAGCTCCAACTGAGCATATCCGGCGGTTTTAGCACAATGGATACAGGCTTCCATCAAGGCTTGCCCGATCCCCAGACCCCAATACTCTTTTAGGATACTGACGCCAAATTCGGCACGATGCGCCACTTTATACTGCGCTCCGATTGCATCGATTCCGGCAGTTCCTGCCACTTTACCGTCCACAAAGGCGATCAGTTCGATCTCATTCGGGCTGGTTGCTTTTTTCTCCAAGTAGCGGCTTTCCTGTTCCGCATCAAAGTGACTTTCATCGGGATAACTCAGCAGATAATCGGTTTCTGCGTGTGTCAAATCAAAGTTTTCAAGCACAGCGCTTCCATCGGATGCCACACCGTTTCGGATGTGGACTGCCAGTCCTTTTGGAGTGATAATCGTTTGATCGTATTGCATTTTTCCTCCTGAATCTCTCAATCCGCTGCGCCTGCTAATTTCAAAAATTTCTTATCCGACTGGATGCCCTGTGTCACGAATTTTCCATCACGGAACAGTGCATAGGTGGTGACGGGTGCGGGCACACTCTGTGCCGTCTCTTTCTCTGTGACGTGGATGGCTTTGAACGGAATCCCATGTTCCTTTGCGGCCTCCTGCACCTTTGGCACCCAATAATAGGTGTAGGGGCACTGGTCGGTATAGTAGAGGACAAAGCCGTTTTCCTCCACCTTGGGATGCTTGGCGCAGGCCTTGAATTTTGGCGGCTGGGCATTCTCTACAAGGGGCAGGTACATGAGGTTGATGCCGCAATCGGAGATGTCCGAAACCTTAAAGCCCTTATGGGTCAAAAACTTTGGGTCAGCGAGAAACTCCCGTTTGCGCCCCTCGGCACACAGAATGCAAACGCCGTTTTTGCCCTGCGCCTTGGCATCCCGAAGGCATTCTTCCAGCAGCTCGCTGGAATAGCCGTGCCCTTTCAGGGAGCCGGAGACCCACAGGCAGTTGATGTACAGATAGCCATCGGCATCAATGGGCACCCATGCGTTTTCCGCCGGGATGTACTCGATAAAGCATTTGCCGCGCTCCGCACTGCGGTAAAAGACAAGCCCCTCCTCAAAGCGCTGCTTAAGCCATTCCTTCTTGGCAAGGCTCTGTTTGCCGGACATGGCACAACAGATGTGTTCCTTGTCGATGTTTTCTTTTGTGATTCGGATATACTCCATCTTGTAGTTCCTCCTGCGGCTTACCGCATCCGTCCATCACCGCCCATCAGGGCGGTCATTTCCTCAATATAGTCCAGCGGGAACGGCGGAGAGCACAGCGGCTTCATGGCAATGCTCATGAGCTTCATGGGGTTGTCGTCTGCCGCCACACGGTTGGAACTGAGCTTTCCGCAGCGTTTGCAGCGGTGGATGATGGCCCACTCGCCGTCCTTGCGCACCCAGACTGCCACCGGCTCCATGATGCCGCAGCAGGCTTTTCAGAGGTTTTGGCCTCCGGGCGCAAATGCTGCGGGTGCATTCTTTTTTTATTCACCTGACCGGCGTTTCATTTACAAAATTTTGTGCAGTTCCTGCACAAGGTCGTCGATCACGATGGGCTTGGACAAAAAGCCGTTCATGCCGCTTTCCAAGGCGTTGCGGCGGTCCTCGTCAAAGGCGTTGGCGGTCATAGCAAGGATCGGCAGCTTTGCCCGCGCAGGGTCGTCCAGTGCGCGGATCTTCCGGGTGGCGGTATAGCCGTCCATGATCGGCATCTGCACATCCATCAGTACCAGATCATAGCTGCCCGGCGCGGCAGTGCTTACCTTTTCCACCGCCACAGCGCCGTTTTCAGCCGAATCGACAAGGAAGCCGTACTCCCGCAGGATCTCCTGCGCGATCTCGCGGTTCAGCTCGTTGTCCTCCACCAGCAGGATGTGCTTGCCCTTGAAGTCGGCGTTCTTTTCCGGCAAAAGCCCCTGCACTGCATCCGCCGACTTCTGGCCAAGGGCGCTCATCAGGGTCTCGCGCAGGTCGGACATGAACATGGGCTTGGAGCAGAAGGCGGTCACGCCGGCTGCTTTTGCTTCTACTTCAATATCCGACCAGTCGTAGGCGGTCAGGATGATAATAGGCGTATCATCGTGCAGGCTGCGGATCTGGCGGGTGACCTCGATGCCGTTCATATCCGGCAGACGCCAGTCGATGATATAGGCGTGGTAGACATCGCTCATCTCGATAGACTGCCGCGCACGCAGCACCGCTTCCTTGCCGGAAAGGGTCCACTCGGCGCGCATGCCCACCTTGACCAGCATCTTTGTCACGCTGTCGCAGGTGTTGAAGTCGTCATCCACCACCAGTGCCTTCAGGCCTTCCAGCTCGGTGATCTTTTCCACCGGGCGCTGCTCGGTCTGTGCGCGCATGGGCACGCAGACGGTAAACTCGGTGCCCTTGCCCTGCGCTGTCTGCACCTCGATGGTGCCGCCCATCATATCCACGATGTTTTTGGTAATTGCCATACCAAGGCCGGTGCCCTGGATGCGGCTTACCGTGGAGGTGCGCTCCCGCTCGAAGGGTTCAAAGATCTTTTGGGCAAACTCCTGGCTCATGCCGATGCCGTTATCCTTGATACGGAACTCGTACTGCCCGCAGCCATGCACCTTACCGGCAAGCTGCCGCACCCGTACCGAGACTGTGCCGCCCGCCGGGGTAAACTTGATGGCGTTAGACAGCAGGTTCAGCAAGATCTGATTCAGCCGGGTCTTGTCGCAGTAGACGTCCTCGTCGGTCACGTCCATGACGTCCATGTAAAGTTCCAGCTGCTTTGCATAAATTTGCCCGCTGACGATGGTTTTCAAATCGTGCAGCACATCCGAAAGGTTGACTTCCACCTCTTCCAGATGGATCTTTCCGCTTTCAATGCGGCTCATATCCAGCACATCGTTGATGAGGGAGAGCAGATGGTTGCTGGATGCAAGGGTCTTGGCAAGATAATCCTTCACCCGGTCTGTATCGTCAATATTGCTGAGTGCCAGCGTGGTAAAGCCGATGATGGCGTTCATGGGGGTGCGGATATCGTGGGACATATTGGAAAGGAAGGTGCTCTTGGCGCGGTTCGCGCTCTCTGCTTTTTCCACGGCGACCTGCAATTTTGCATTCAGTTCCTGCGTATCGCTTGCGGCTTTCCTTGCAGCAGCTTCGGCTTTACGCGCCTTCTGGAGCAGCATCAAAATCGTGAGCAGAACAACTGCAACAGCAATGCTGCTGATCAACATAACTTTAAAGAAGTTATCCTTTATAAAATCGCTCAGGGTAACCTTCCGCGCGGAGCTCTTATACATCGCAAGCGCGCCGGCAAGCATATTAACAGGCATTGCCTTGATCGTTTTGTTCAGGATGGACAACAGGCTGCGGTTTCCGCTATTGACCGCAAAGCAGGATCTTACAGGGTTTACCAGCGGAACGCTGTAAAAGCTGTATTTCTTGCTGTATTTATTCTCACTGCTGATCCCGGTAACAAAGCAATCTGCCTGTCCGTCTTTGACCAGCCTTGCCGCATCCTCCTGTGTATCGCAGTCCACGATCTCCCACTGCGGGTAATAAAACGCAAGGTACTTTTTCAGGGAGAGTTTGTTTTGGGGAACGGCAATGCGGTTTACATTGTTTTCGTTAAAGTGCTGTTTGTTCGTGACCGCCATCAGGTTGGAGGTCCACGTTGTGTTGGTACAGGCAAAGTGATACTCTTCCGCCAGATTGGGGTTCTGGTCGCAATGGAAGATCATGTCGATCTCGCCCGATTTCAGCGCATCCAGTTCTGCTTCCTTGCTGTCATAGCCGACCAGCTGGAATTCCAGTTCCTGATTGCCCAGACAATCTGCTGCAAACTGAATATAGTCCGTGATTACCCCGGTAAACTCCCCGGTGGCAGGGTCAAAGGTGCTGACGCCGCTGTCGCTCGCCAGAAAGCCCATCCTGATCGCACCGTGCTTTCTGAGCCACGCCTTTTCCTCCCCTGTAAGGATGGGCGTATAATCCATTGAGAAATATCTTTTGTACAGATCCGCCGTATAAAAAGGCACAGCTTCGTCCAACGCGCGCATCGCATCGTCAAGTTCTTCCTTGATATCAGGCCAGTTTTTGTTGATCGCATAGTAGATGCCGGATTCTCCCACACGGGTTATGGTCGAGATGCCACGCTCTGCCCAGAAGGATTCTTCCAGCGAAACAAAGCAGTCGATCTCGTGGTTTGCCAGCTTTTGCTTCACATCCTCGTTGTTGGAGATGTTGACGTGTTCCGTTTTCAGGCCGTATTTTTCTTCCCACTCGGCCAGCATCACTTCCGGCTCTGTTCCCATCAGAACGCCGATCTTTTTGCCGTTCAGCGTCTTGAAGTCGGAGGCGGAGATGTCTGCGCGCGAGAGATCGGCGTAGAGGTAATATTTTTCCACTCCCATCGGCTCGTCTGAAAACAGCATCTCCTGGGTGCGGTCCTCCGTATAAGAGATACCGCCAATAATGTCGATCTCGCCGTTTTTGAGCTTTTCGAAGCAGTCTGACCAGTCGCAGGTCACATACTCGAACTGCCAGCCTGCATAGCCGGACAAGGTCTCCAGCAATTCGTAGCCGTAGCCCTTTCTTGCGCCCTTCTCGTTGACATAGTTGAAGGTGTCCTCAAACGAGCCGACACGAACAACCTTTGCAGAGGCGGTTTCCGCGGCAGCTTTCACAGGGAGCACGGCTGACAGTAGCAACAGTAGGCTCAGCATCACACAGGCGCTTTTCCGTGTCAAGGTCTGCATGGTTTCGCTCATTCCAGAGTTTTTCATTTTATCCAATCTTTCTCCACCCCAGACGGTCTCATTCCGGCTTTATTTTCACTTCACCGATTTCAGGAAGGTGCTTGCAATATCATTCTCGTTCTGCTGTCAGCAGCTTTTTTGAATATCTATCCTATTATGTAGCATAATTGTAACATTATAACAGAAGCGTTTCAAGATTTTTTCTTGTAAAGAGCACCTATTTTCTATGGAACGCTTTTATCCCTTACCGGCAAAAAGCCGTTCCCGCAAAAATACTGCGATGACGATAAAAAAGCGAGCAGCCTTTTTCAGGTCGCCCGCTTATGGAATCTATGGTATTTTACCGCAAGGCAAGAAATGCGTAAAGCATTAAAAGGCGGTATAGGTCTGCCCTGTGCTTTTAATCCAGAATTTTTCCGTCAATGGAGATGGTGACCACCTGCCACGGAATGAACTTTCCGCTGGTCTGAAGCGCCTTTTTCGCCGCCATCTCCAAGCCGCCGCAGCAGGGCACCTCCATGCGGAGGATGGTCACGCTCTGGATATCGTTGCTGCGCAGGATCTCGGTCAGCTTTTCGCTGTAATCCACAGCATCCAGCTTCGGGCAGCCGATAAGGGTCACCTTGCCGCGCATAAACTCCTGATGGAAATTGGCGTAGGCATAGGCCGTGCAGTCCGCTGCAATCAGTAGCTTTGCGCCCTCAAAGTAGGGCGCATGGATGGGCGCCAGCTTAATCTGAACCGGCCAGTTGCGCAGGCGGGAAACCAGCTGTACGGGAGCAGAAGCCACACTTTCGGCAGCCTCCGGCTGTTCCAGCATCCGCATCCGGGAGCCGGGGCAGCCGCCCTCGTGGAGGTGCTTCATCTTCTCCTGCAATTCCTTTTTCTTTTTGTTCTCCTGCACCGCTGCCTCGTCGTAGGCAGGGGCTTCCCGCTCCTCAAAGGTGATAGCTCCGGTGGGGCAGCCCGGCAGGCAGTCGCCAAAGCCATCGCAGAAATTTTCCCGCACCAGCTTTGCTTTGCCGTTGATGATATCAATGGCTCCCTCATGGCAGGCGGTTGCGCACAAGCCGCAGCCGTTGCATTTTTCTTCGTCAATATGGATGATCTTCCGAATCATATCTATACTCTCCTGTTGTGGGTTTTTTTTGCATTTGCAGGTTTATTATAGTATACTAAAGCCATCTTGTATGTTTGAATTCCAACAAGGAGAGCATTTATGCAAAAATATCTGCCTGTTCTGCGGAGCTGCCCCTTCTTTACCGGGCTTTGCGATGATGAGATTTTGTCCATCCTGCACTGTGTCAGTGCAGCGAAAATCACCCGTCCCCGGGGCTCCTACATTTTCCGTGCCGGAGATTCCACGGAAGTCATGGGGCTCATGTTGTCCGGCTCCACCCTTGTGATACAGGAGGATCTTTGGGGACACCGCAATATCCTGTCCAAGTGCAATACCGGAGACTTTTTCGGGGAGCCTTACGCTGCCACCCCCGGTGCCATCCTGAACATCAGCGTGGTGGCAGAGGAGGATTGCGAGATCCTGCTGCTGAACGTCAAGCGGCTGCTCACCTCCTGCCCCACCGCCTGCGACCATCACCAGAAACTCATCCGCAATCTGGTCAGCGTTCTGGCAAACAAAATACTGCTTTTTAACGATAAGATCACCCATGTCAGCAAGCGCACCACCCGAGAAAAGCTGCTGTCCTACCTGTCCGCCGAATCCATCCGGCAGTCCTCCCTTTCCTTTGACATCCCCTTTGACCGTCAGCAGCTGGCGGATTTTCTCTGCGTGGAGCGTGCCGCCATGTCGGTGGAGCTTTCCAAGCTGCAAAAAGAAGGGCTGCTGGTCACCAAGCGGAATCATTTTGAGCTGTTGACCCGTTGACCGCTTGACACATTGCCTGCAAGCACCGGCTTCTTTGCGGAAACCGGTGCTTTTTTTGCAGTTGCACTTTTCCCGGGAGATTATTATACTTATCTTATAAAAAAGACCGGGTGCTGCAAGGGCAGGAGGGAAAGCGTATGGCACGGAACAAAACCGCACAGGGCGGCATCTCCCTGCGCAGCAGGGTCACGGCATGGCTTGCCGCGATTTTGCTGGTTACCATGCTTTCCACCGGCATTGCTACCATGGCAGGTCAATGGACGGTGCACTCCTTTGATACGCTGCTGGCCGACAACGCCGTCTGCTACACGGTGCAAAACGCCCTCAAGGACGAAACACAGGCCTTTGCACGCTATGTGCGCCAGCCTACTTCTGAAACCGAACAAGCCTATACCGCCGCCTGCGCTGCCGCCGAGCAGAGCCTTGCGGCCCTGCCCTTCGATTACGCCCGTATCGGCGAAGAACGCTATGCCCGTACTTGGAACCTTTTACAGGGATACGCGGGCTATCGGCAGGAGCGGGATGCCTTTTTGCAGCTTTCGCCCTCGGCAGATACCTATATTGAACAGATGTACCATGTGATGGCGCTGCAAGACTACCTTGCCGAGTATGCGCTGCGGCTGACACAGGCCACGCTGGAACAGGAAAACACCCTTTACAGCAGCACGGCGACCCGCCTCCGGCATCTGCCGTGGCTGTATCTGGGGCTGTTCCTGACGGCGGCTGTGCTGATACTGCTGCTCATCCGGGTGCTGAGCCGTGCGGTGGTGCGTCCGCTGCTGCGGCTGGCGCAGGCTTCTCACAGCATTGCCGAGGGCGATTTTTCCAGCCCGGACCTACCGGTGAAAAGCAGCGATGAGGTGGGGCGGTTGACGGCCACCTTCAACCAGATGAAACACGCCATGGCGCAGCAGCTGACCACCCAGCAGGCCTTGCACCGGGAAGAAGTGCGGAACCTTGCATTGGAAAAAGATCTGGAGCACACCCGGCTGGAGGTGCTTAAAAGTCAGGTAAACCCGCATTTTCTGTTCAACACCCTGAACATGATCTCCTGTATGGCGCGGCTGGAGAATGCTTCCACCACCGACCAGATGATCGTGCATCTGGGCAGTTTGTTCCGGCACAACCTGCGCACCAAGCGTCAGCAGATCACGCTGGAAGAGGAACTGGACGGGCTGGAGGACTACATTTATTTGCAGCAGATGCGGTTTGATGGACGCATTACCGTAGAAAAAAGCATTCAGGTGCAGCCTGCGGCGGTTTCGGTGCCGTCCTTTATGCTGCAGCCGGTGGTGGAAAACGCTTACTCGCACGGGCTCAAGTCCCGCGAGGAAGGCGGACGCATCCTGCTGCGGGCATGGATGCAGGGCAAGGTGCTGGTGCTCACGGTCGCGGACAACGGCAAGGGGATGACCCCAGAGGAGTTGGACGCCGTGCAAACCAAAATTGCCCAGAGCGAGCAGACCGGCCGCAGCATCGGCCTTGGCAACATTTCCCGCCGCATCGGGATGCTGTATCCGGGCGGTAAAATGCAGGTGTACAGCCGCGCAGGTCATGGCACTGTGGTGCGGTTTGAACTGCCGCAAACGCAGCAACCGGAAGAAAAGGAGGAGACGCTCTCGTGAAGTGCAAATTGCTGGTGGCAGAGGATGAATTGATCGAGCGCAAAGTGCTGTGCAGGACCTTGCAGAAGTATCTGGGAGATCTGATCTGCCTATATGAGGCAAAAAACGGCAGAGAGGCTCTGGAAATTTTCGCTCGCGAAGTGCCGCAGGTGGCTGTGCTGGACATTGAAATGCCGGGTCTCACCGGGCTGGAGGTGGCGCGCAAGATCCGCGAAACAGACAAAAATTGCGCCATCCTGTTCCTGACCGGCTTTGATAAGTTCGACTACGCACGGCAGGCGATCTCTGTGCGGGCGCTGGACTATCTGCTCAAGCCCTACAACGAGCAGGAACTGGTATTCGCGGTGGAAGATGCCATCCGGCAGGTGTCGGTGCAGCTGCCTGCCCGCCCAGCACAGCCCCCTGCGCCTGCAGAGCCCCTCCGCCGGGAAGCGGATGAGGATATGCGTATTGCCATCATCCGGGCAGAGATCAGCCGCTTCATCGACGCTCACTATGGGGAGGATATCTCCATGCAGGATGCCGCCGCTGCGCTGCGCTACTCGGACGCCTATTTCTGCAAGCTGTTCAAGCAGTGCTTTAAGGTGAACTTTTCGGCCTACCTGAACGAATACCGGGTGAACAGGGCGCGTCAGCTGATTTTGGACCTGCGCCTGAGCCTGAAGGATATCGGCGCTGCTGTGGGTTACAGCGACGCCAACTATTTTACAAGGGTGTTCAAGCGCCTGACCGGCCAGACCCCTTCGGAATACCGCATGGCCGCAGCGGAAAAAGCGGTACAGGGATAACTCGGATCCAAAAGAAGCGCTCGTTCTTTCCTGCCTGTCAGCAGGAGAGGGACGGGCGCTTCTTTATTTTTGCCAGTTTCTTTCGCCCGCAAAACACAAAAATTGTACTTGGATACAACAAAGACAAAATCGTACTGCGTTTCACAAAATAATCCGGTTTCGCAAAAATGAACGGTTTGTTAAACTATAATCATAGAAAAACGCGAAAAGAGAGGATGCCATTCATGAAGAGAAGAACGTTTCTGTCGCTGATGGGCGCGGCGGCACTGACCAGCAGCATGATGCTTACCGGCTGCGGCGCCGGCTCCGATGACGACCGCAAGATCGTGCGCATCGGCCATGTGCAGTCCCAGACCCACCCGGATCATCTGGGACTGGAAGCCTTCGCCAACTATATCAACGAGAAGCTGGGCAACAAGTACCGCGTGGAGGTGTACCCCAGCGAGCTGCTGGGCTCCCAGACCGAAATGGTGCAGCTGACCCAGACCGGTGCCATCGACTTTGTGGTGGCGTCCAATGCCATCATGGAGACCTTCAGCGCCAAATACCAGATCTTCAACCTGCCTTACCTGTTCTCCAGCGTGGAAGCCTACCACGAGGCCATGGATGACCCCGAGGTGACGGACCCCATTTTCAAGACCACTTCCAAGGCCGGTCTGGAAACGGTGGCGTGGCTGGATGCCGGTACCCGCAACTTCTACACCATCAAGACCCCCATCAACCAGCCCTCCGACCTGAAGGGTCTGAAGATCCGCGTGCAGCAGTCGCCCACCAATGTGGAAATGATGCGTCTGCTGGGCGGCACCGCTACCCCCATGGGCTTCGGCGATGTGTACACCGCATTGCAGGCCGGTATTCTGGATGGTGCCGAGAACAACGAGCTGGCTCTGACCGATAACGGTCACGGTGATATCTGCAAGTATTACTCCTACGATATGCACCAGATGGTGCCGGATCTTCTGGTGGCAAACTACGCCTTCCTGAACGAGCTCAACGACGAGGAGCGCGCGATCTTTGAAGAGGGCTTCCAGATCGTGAAGCGCACCGAGCAGGACGCCTGGGAGGATGCTGTGGCTGAGGCGAAAGATAAGGCCGAGAATGAGCAGCACGTCAACTTTATTTACCCGGACACTGCACCGTTTCAGGAGGCTATGGCTCCCCTGCACGATTCCGTGCTGGCAGCAAACCCGGAATTGCAGCCCATTTATGACCTGATCCAGCAGCACAACGCTGCCCATACTGCGGACTGAGGAGGAGCATCATGGAAAAACTGAGAAATACCCTGAACAAGGTGCTCAACCTGCTGGCAGGTCTGAGCATGACGGTCATGGTGGTGCTGACCACCTATCAGGTCATCGTGCGTTATATCTTCAACTCTCCCTCCACATGGTCGGAAGAACTGGTGGGTTATCTGTTCGGCTGGAGCACCATGCTGGGTGCTACCATCGTTTCCGGCGAGCGCGGCCACATGAACATCCCCGTGCTGGTGGACCGGTTCAACCCCATCATGCGCAAGGCGTTCCACATCTTTGCTGAGGTCATCGCCTTCCTCTTCTCCGCGACCATTCTGGTGTTCGGCGGTTTTCAGGTGTCCCAGCTGGCTATGGGACAGCAGACCTCCTCGCTGGGCATAGCCGTGGGCGTGTTCTACTGGGTCATGCCCATCTGCGGCGTGATCATTCTGGTGTATTCCGTGCTGAACATTATCGGTATCGCCAACGGCTCCATCTGTCTGGATACCCCGGAAGATGCAGACTTTGCAAAAGTGGAAGCCGAAATGGCTGCCGATGCCGACAAGGAAAACAAGGAGGACTAAGCTGTGGCAATTCAAGCGTTACTCGTAATTCTGGCAGTGCTGCTGGTGCTGCTGTTCCTCGGCGTGCCTATCTCGTACGCCATTGCAGTCTCTTCCCTGACTGCCATTCTTTCTTCCATTGACCTGAACGTAGCCGTGCTGACCGCTGCCCAGCGCACCTTTGTGGGCATGAGCAAGTTCAGCCTGACCGCCATCCCGTTCTTTATTCTGGCCGGCAATATTATGAATCAGGGCGGCATCGCCAAGCGTCTGGTGGATTTCGTCATGGCCATTTTGGGCAAGCTGCCCGGCGCACTGCTGGTGACCAACATCGGCACCAACGCCCTGTTCGGTGCCATCTCCGGCTCTGCTTCCGCTGCTGCGGCTGCTGTTGGCTCCATGATCCGCGACGGTGCCGACGAGCAGGGTTACGACCCCGCCGTGACCGCTGCCACCAACGCTGCTTCCTCCTGCTCCGGTTTGCTGATTCCTCCGTCCAACGCCCTGATCACCTACTCTCTGGCGTCCGGCGGCACCTCTGTGGCTGCGCTGTTCATGGCTGGTTACATCCCCGGCATCATCTGGGCACTGTGCTGCTGCGTGGTGGGCGTGCTGCTGGCGGTCAAGCTGGGCTATAAAGGCACCCCCGGCAAATTTGACTGGAAAAACCTCGGCGTCTGCACCCTGCGCGCCCTGCCTTCTCTCTCCCTGATCATCGTGGTCATCGGCGGCATCATCGGCGGCGTGTTCTCTGCCACCGAAGGCTCTGCCATCGCGGTCGTCTATGCGCTGGTGCTGGCTTTCTGCTACCGCTCCATCAACCTGAAGAGCCTGTGGAAGATCATCGTGGACTCTG
>OHNX01000109.1_pt1 | contig 41653 bp, 39 predicted proteins | sample 1569691 | NCBI WGS metagenome assembly OHNX01 (sample SAMEA3879507, study PRJEB24766) | human gut metagenome | biome: human-associated habitat; feature: feces | place: USA | collected 1985/1987
CTTAATTTGACGAAGGAAAATTCATGTTCAAGCGAACATAGCAAGTTGTGTTTTGGGCAGCCCGAAATATTTCGGGCAACCCAAAACAACTTGCCGCTCGCCTGACGGCTCGGGATGGGATTCACTCCAAAGTCGTGAATCCGGGACGGAAGATCAGAAACAAAAACATCAATGCGTATGGAAGAAAACAAGAACAGAAAAACAAGAAAAAGTGCAGGCCGGAAATCAAAATCCGATCCTGCCGTGTACCGTTACGGTATCAAATTCAACTCACGGGAGAACGCGCAATTTGAACTCTCGTTCCAGAAATCGGGTATGGCTTACCGTGCAAGGTTTATTAAATCAGTACTACTGAACAGGGAAATCAAGGTGGTCAGAATCGACAAGGCGGCAATGGACTATTATGTCCGTCTTACCAATTTCTATCATCAGTTCCAGGCCATCGGCAACAACTACAACCAGACGGTAAAGGCAATCAAGAACAACTTCGGGGAGAAACGGGCATACGCCCTGCTCCGCAATCTGGAAAAGGCGACCATAGATCTGGTGGTGCTGGGCAAGCGGATCATCATGCTGACCCGTGAGTTTGAAGAAACCTACCTTATCAGAAAACAGAGGGAGGAGGAATGATATGGTGGCAAAAATCAACAGGGGCGCGTCGCTCTATGGGGCTGTCATCTACAACCAGCAGAAAGTGAACGAGTCCATGGCACGTATCATTTCGGGCAACCGCATGATTGCCGATGTCACGGGCAATCCGGAGCATGTCATGAGGAACACGCTCTGGGCTTTCGAGAACTACCTGCTTGCCAACAGGAACACGGAGAAGCCGGTGCTGCACATATCGCTCAACCCTTCGGCGGACGACAAGCTGACCGACAGCCAGTTCGCAGACCTGGCAAGGGAGTATATGCAGAAAATGGGGTACGGCGACCAGCCCTACATCGTGTATATCCACGAGGACATAGACCGCAGGCATATCCATATCGTTTCCACCTGCGTGAACGAGAAAGGGGAAAAGATTGACGACGCCTACGAGTGGAACCGCTCGATGGAGGCCTGCCGGGAATTGGAACGGAAGTTCGGACTGAAGCAGGTGGAGGACAAACGCAGGGAACTGTTGGAGCCGTACCTCAAGAAAGCGGACTATCGGAATGGCGATGTAAAGCAACAAGTTTCCAACATCCTCAAAAGCGTGTTCTCCACTTACCGTTTCCAGTCATTCGGGGAGTATAGTGCGTTGCTGTCCTGCTTCAACATCGAGGCGAAACAGGTCAGGGGCGAATTTGGAGGAACACCTTACAACGGCATTGTCTATACCCTGACAGACAATGCAGGCAAACCGGTATGTACGCCCATCAAGTCCTCCCTTATCGGAAAACGCTTCGGTTATGAAGGAGTGGAAAAGCGTATCGGTTACAATACCCGTGAATACAAGAACAAGAAATGGCAACCAAAGATACGGAACGGGGTGGCACTCGCCATGCCCGGCTGCCGGGGCAACCGGGAGGATTTCATCCGTCTGCTCAACAGGCAGGGAATAGATGTGGTATTCCGTGAAAATGATGAGGGACGCATTTACGGCGCAACTTTCATCGACCACAGGAACCGGGAGGTCTATAACGGCTCGCGGCTCGGCAAGGAGTTCTCGGCAAATGCCTTTGAACGCCTGTTCAACGAACCGGGCAATATCCCGGACCTGGATGCTCCCACACCGGATATCAGCGGGCAAAGCAGTTTCTCTGCCGGCATGGAAGATGCCATCGGACAGGCTTTCGGGATCTTCAACTTTGAAGCAAACGGTCCCGACCCGCAGGAAGAGGCTCTTGCCCGAAGGCTGCAACGCAAGAAGAAAAAGAAACGCCGTTCACGGGGTATCTCCTGAAAACAATATTCATTCACCATTAAAATTATATAGTTATGCAACAGGAAGATGATTTGAGAGGATTGGCAAAGGTCATGGAGTTCATGCGTGCCATATCCATCGTGTTTGTTGTCATCCACGTCTATTGGTTCTGTTACCGGGCGTTCGTGGATGCGGGTATCAATATCGGAGTGGTCGACAGGATACTCCTGAATTTCCAAAGAACGGCAGGGCTTTTCAGCAACCTGCTGGTGACAAAAGTGTTCGCCATCATATTCCTTGCCCTGTCATGTTTAGGCACGAAGGGCGTGAAGAACCGGAGGATGACCTGGCGGAAGATATATACCGCCTTCCTTTCGGGGCTTGTATTGTTCTTCATGAACTGGTGGATGCTCGACCTGCCGTTCAGTCCGACAGCTGATGCCGCCATTTACACGGTAACGCTGACCGCCGGGTACATCCTTCTTTTGATGTCAGGCGTATGGATAAGCCGTATGCTGAAACACAACCTTATGGAGGACGTGTTCAACACCGCCAACGAGAGTTTCATGCAGGAAACACGCTTGATGGAGAACGAGTATTCCGTCAACCTGCCGACCAAGTTCGTGTATCAGGGCAAGGAATGGGACGGATGGATCAACGTTGTAAACGTTTTTCGTGCGTCCATCGTGCTTGGAACACCGGGTAGCGGGAAGTCCTACGCAGTGGTAAACAACTACATAAAACAGCAGATCGAGAAATCCTTCGCGATGTATATTTATGATTACAAATTTCCGGACTTGTCCGAAATCGCGTACAATCATCTGCTGAAACACAGGGGACATTACAAGGTGAAGCCGGAGTTCTACGTCATCAATTTCGATGACCCGCGCCGCAGCCACCGGTGCAATCCCATCAACCCCAAATTCATGGTGGATATCAGTGATGCCTACGAATCCGCCTACACGATAATGCTCAACTTGAACAAGACCTGGGTGTGACCTGTAAAGTCACGTAATTGATTGTTAGACAGCAATATTAATTGCATGATTTAACCCGCTGTTCCGTCAGCGGTAGCCTACTATAAGGTGCATCTCCAGTGATGGGTTGTGCCAAGCTTATAGGACAAAGTACACTTTCCGAAAGGACAAGACTGAACCGTGAGGGAATGTCAAGGGCGGTTAGTATCATACCGTTGAGTGGCGAGGCTGGATAGCATGGTTAACGTAAGTGAACTGACTTTAGCCGTCGTAAGGTTTGAAGGAGCGCAAGATACTTTAGCTCTCACTAAAAGGTAAGCAGTCGGATAATCCTTGCCCATGTTGGGGTTACACGGACACAGCACTGCCGGCGGACTTGGCAGAACCTAAACTATCCGTTTGTCAATTACGTGGAACAGGGTAAGCCTGTATCTCTCTCGTAAGAATGCGAGTAAGCGAACCGCAAGGCAAGCCGAATGGGGTGCAGGTATGAGATAACGGAAAAAGCGAATGCCACCCTGTAATGGGGTGGATACGGATTGAATCAACATCACGGGTTGTTATTGGTGACATCATCCGACACGAAAGTGGGCAGACTTCCGTATATGGTAACTCTTTACAAGATAACTTTTAGAACTTTCAAAAGGAGGAAAGCAAATGAACGAAACTAAAACATCGTGTGCGCCTGCTGATAGTAGGAATCTAACTTGGGACGGAATGGACTGGTCCAAGTGTGAAGCCTATGTCCGAAAGCTACAAGCGCGTATTGTAAAGGCTCAAAAGGAAGGCAGACATAACAAGGTGAAAGCCTTGCAGTGGATGCTGACCCACTCTTTTTACGCCAAGGCATTGGCGGTAAAGAGGGTTACTTCCAACAAAGGGAAGAAAACGTCTGGAGTAGATAAACAGCTTTGGGATTCTCCCAAGCGCAAGTACAAAGCAATCGGTGAACTGAAACGTCGTGGTTACAATCCGCAGCCGCTTCGTAGGGTTCACATCAAGAAAAAGAACGGTAAACTCCGACCGTTGGGAATACCGACAATGAAAGACAGGGCGATGCAGGCATTATATCTCATGGCATTGGAACCGATAGCCGAAACGACAGGCGACCGCTTTTCTTATGGTTTCCGCAAGAAACGCAGGACAATGGACGCTATCCGTCAGATTGATACGGTTCTAAACCGCCAGCATTCCCCCGAATGGATTTTGGAGGGAGACATTAAAGGCTGCTTCGACCATATCAGTCACGACTGGCTTCTTAATCACATCCCTATGGATAAGACGATACTCAGAAAATGGCTGAAATGTGGAGCTGTATTCAATGGCAAACTATTCCCGACAGAAGAGGGTACACCACAAGGAGGTATCATATCACCGACACTTGCAAATATAGCACTTGACGGACTTCAACCACTCTTGGCTGAAAGATTCAAAAGATTATGGCGCAACAATAAGACATTCCACTACAAAGTAAACCTTATTCGTTATGCGGATGACTTTATAATCACAGGTCGAGATAAGGAGCTATTGGAAAACGAAGTCAAACCTATCGTGATAGAATTTCTCAAAGAAAGAGGGCTGACCTTATCCGAAGAGAAAACTACCATTACGAACATATACGACGGTTTTGATTTCTTAGGTTTCAATGTGAGGAAGTTTGGCAAAAGGCTATACACATCCCCGTCCAAAGATGCACAGAAACGCTTCAGGGCAAAAATCGGTGACATCGTTAAAGGACATAAAATGTGTAAGCAGGAATCGCTGATACGAATGCTTAATCCTGTAATCACAGGTTGGGGCAACTATTACCGATATGGTGCATCAACCGATGCTTTTCATGGTTGTGACAATCACATTTACAATCTCACGAAGAAATGGGCTTTACGTCGCCATCCAAAGAAACGCAAGTCTTGGGTTGCAGACAAATATTGGCATGAAATTCGGGGGCGTGAATGGACGTTTGCATGGAAATATGAAACCAAGAGCAAGAAAGTGAACTACCTGACCCTTAAAAGGTTGTCGGATATACATTATACTCCGTACAAGCAAATCAAAGGTGAGGCAAACCCTTTCGACCCGGAATACGATGATTATTTCTTTCAGCGAAAGGAGCAACAAATGCTGGAATCTCTCAAGGGACGTAAGTCTCTCTTATATTTATGGAACAAGCAGAACCGGATTTGTCCGTTATGTGGCAAGGAAATAGATTGTACAAAAGCATGGAACGTCAACGAAATATCTGTTGGTGGTTCGATTGTACGGCAACTTGTCCACAACAACTGCTACAAGCGAAATAAACGAAAATGTTGAAAGTATGAGCCGATTTCTAACAACAAATAGAAATATTGAGTTGCTTGAGCCGTATGAGGGGAAACTCTCATGTACGGTTCTTAGGGGAGAAGGGGGCAGCAATGCCCTTGACTTACCCGATGTACAGAAGCAGGGCGACTTCTTCGTGGAATCGCCCATAATCCTCTTTGCGGCAATTATCTGGTATCTGCGGATTTACAAGGACGGCAAGTACTGCACCTTCCCCCACGCGATAGAATTTCTTAACAAACCGTATGCCGACATTTTCACGATTCTCACCTCTTATCCCTCATTGGAAAACTACCTTTCCCCCTTTATGGACGCATGGCAATCCGGAGCCCAAGACCAATTGCAGGGCCAGATAGCGAGCGCCAAAATCCCGCTTTCGAGGATGATTTCACCACAGCTTTACTGGGTCATGACGGGGGATGATTTTACGCTTGACCTTAACAACCCGGAACATCCTAAAATCCTTTGTGTGGGAAATAATCCGGACAGGCAGAACATCTATTCGGCCGCATTAGGACTGTACAATTCACGTATCGTGAAATTAGTGAACAAGAAGGGGCAGCTCAAGAGTTCCATCATCATTGACGAGCTTCCGACCATCTATTTCCGCGGCATCGACAACCTGATAGCCACCGCACGAAGCAACAAGGTGGCGGTCTGTCTCGGCTTCCAGGACTTTTCACAGCTGACCCGTGACTACGGTGAAAAAGAGGCGAAGGTGATCCAAAATACAGTCGGTAACATTTTCTCAGGACAGGTGGTCGGAGAAACGGCAAAGAACCTTTCGGAGCGTTTCGGAAAGATACTCCAACAGCGGCAATCCATATCAATCAACCGGCAGGATACCTCCACTTCTATCAATACGCAACTGGACTCGCTGATACCGGCATCCAAGATAGCCAATCTCTCGCAAGGCACATTCGTGGGCAGCGTGGCGGACAACTTCGGTGAGGAAATCGAGCAGAAGATTTTCCATGCCCGTATCATCGTCGATAATGAGAAGGTGGCGGCAGAAACCAAAGCATACAGGAAGATACCTGTCATCAACGGGTTCAAGGATGCGGACGGCAACGATATCATGCAGCAGCAGATAGACCGCAACTATTCACGTATCAAGGCGGACGTGCTGCAAATAATTGAAGATGAAATGGAACGAATCGCAAACGACGAGAACCTGAAACATCTGTTGCAGGAGAAATAACCGGTGGGCGACAAAAAATGAGCGGGGCAAGTCTGATATCTTGTCCCGCCCGTCATTTTAATCCTGATTTTCAGAAATTTCCTCTTTAAGCAATTTGTTTATGGTCGTTATCGTGTGGGTCTGAAAGTAATTTTTCAGTTCGGTATCATCTTTCAGCAGTATGCCGCATTCCTCATCATAAGTTCCGATGATATATTTTTTTAATTCGGAGAAACTCTCCGCAAACGGTATTTGTCTGTTTTCCTGCCAGTATTCGGTTGTGGCTTCGGTGACAAACGCTTTCAACACGGCTTTTTCCTCCTTGTCCAATTTCTTAAAACGTGTTGTTTCCCGGCTCACGGGCAACGGTTCCGGCAAAATATCCTCCGGATTTTTACCGTTACGCATAGCGGACATACAACTTTTACAGATATGCTGTGCGTGTCCTTTACCGGAGAACTTCTCGTTCGCCTTGTAGCCGCAACAGATACGGCAATAGTGCCCCTGCTGTTTCTTCTTCTTTTTCGCCATGCCTATTGCTGTTTCAACAATTCCAAGCCTTTTTCCGTAAGACGGTATTTCTGCTTCGGGTGACTCGGCTGTTCAGGGTACAATGGAATAATATATCCTTCATTCAATGCAGGATGCAAGTAGTTTGTCCTGAATGTGGGGCGATGGTTCAGTTCCAATGCTTCCATTATTTCTTTTACGGACAACTCACGCTCATTCAGTATTTTCACCAAAGCAAGAACCTGGTCGGTACCTGGTCGGTGCCTGGTCGGTGCTTGGTCGGTGCTTGGTCGGTGCTTGGTCGGTTTGCCACCTCACATCTGAATATCAGCGTTACACTGTCTGCCCATATCTTGTATTCCGGTTCGGGTAATCCGGCTTTGCTACATTCAGACATCATCAGCCCTATGCCTCGTCCCCAGCTTTCCAGAACCTTTCGTTTATACAGGACATTGGCCAATAATGGGTTTTGTGGTTTTGATTCATGCTCTGATTTCATCTTCTCTGCATCCCAGTCGGGCGGAAAAGTACCGGGGTTTTCTATCTCCACACGGTCGTCATAAATGGCTATGCCCACCGAACCGCCGGCTTCTTTGTACGACCTGTGGGTCAGACTGTTCAATACCCCTTCTCTTATTGCCTTATATGGAATGGTCAAATGTTCCTCCCGTTCCAATGTATCGGTTGTGCCGGATAAGGAAAGATGCTTGAAAATGAATGCCATTGCCGCATTGAGCAGTTGAAAAAAGTTGCCTTGAATGCGTTGGCTGTCCATGAATACGGTTTTGTCCGTTCCTTTGAAACGGGCTAAGCGGAGCAGGCATTGGGGATATTCCATATCCTCGTGTTTTCCAAACAGCACGGCTGCCGCATTGTTCAACACCCCATCTTTCAATAACCCGAACTTTCCCAATATGACAGGGACGTCAGTGCCCGTATCTTCCGGCAAACGACCGCATTCTATACCTAACCTGACAGTCTTCAACACCTCGTTGGTATCCAAGTGCTGTAAGGTCAGATTTTGGTTTTCTAAAAGTTCCCAGCGGTATCTGTTTCCGTCACGCTGCAACAGCAGGTTATTATATGCTGTCTGCGGCATCGTGGTGGTCGCGCTTTCCACCCGCATATAGGGTCGTCCCTTATAGCAGAACGGACGGTTGAGAACGATAAGATGATATTTCCCGATAGCTTGTTATCACAATTTTTATTGAATTTCAATCAGTTACGTATTTCGCTATTTCCTATGAAGCTCACTAAATCCCCCTAACTGAAACCGTTTGTTTACGCATTGTTTACGCAGAATTAGGGAAGTAAATATTGCCATCAAATCCATGTGACTATAGCATCTCAGCAAGTAATGTTAATTAATACCTCATATTTTACCCAAACCTTGGAGTTGTCGCAAATAATTTATAATTTTGCGACAAACGGAACGTGATGGCAAGCATAGAAGAGAATATTTTGACAGCTATTAAAACTAAAGGAAGAGGTAGTATCTTCTTTCCTTCTGATTTTACGTCATACGGTGAAGTAAAGGCTATTGGCAAAAGTCTTGAACGACTGACTGCAAAAGGTGATATCATCCGTTTGGCAAGAGGCATATATTTATATCCTGAGATTGATACAGTCTTAGGACTTGGCATATTGATGCCATCCATAGAACAGATTGCTGAGATGATAGCCCGTAGGGATAAGGCTCGTATTGTGCCGACTGGTATTTATGCTCTGAATAAATTGGGTATATCTACTCAAGTGCCTATGAATATAGTTTATCTGACAGACGGTGCGCCACGCAAGGTAAGCCTTGGAAATGGTCGTTCGATACAGTTCAAATACACGACTCCCAAGAATCTTTCATTCACAAATTCACTTGCAATGCTGGTTACGTTTGCCCTAAAAGAAGTAGGGAAAGATAATGTAACCGACGATATAGCCAAGCAAATAAAGAATGTGCTTCAGAAAGAGCAAAAAGAAAACGTGCTGGCAGATGAGGCACTTATGCCGGCATGGATAAGAACCTTCACAAGACAAGCGTATGAATAATTATTTCCAACTATCCAAGGAACAACAGCAAATGGTGCTTACCCAAACAGCCAATAAAACAGGCTTGCCTGTACAAGCTGTAGAAAAGGACTTATGGGTAACGGCAGTATTACAAATGGTATTCTCATTACCAATGGCCAATCGTCTTGTATTCAAGGGCGGCACATCCCTTAGTAAGGTATGGAAAGTGATACGACGTTTTTCCGAAGACATAGACTTAGCCATAGATCCATCCATTTGGGGATTTGAGGGAGATTTGACAAAAAAGCAAATCAAACGGCTGCGTAAGGCTTCTTCCATCTTTGTGCGTAACGAACTTTGCCAATCATTACAAAGGGCGGTTGCTGAAACTGGTATGGAGAAATGGCTGTTAGTGGAAGCTGACCCTGACGGTGAAGGTGATGAGACATACCCGGAGCCAAGAGTGATACACATTCGTTACAGGTCTCTTTTCAATGAAGATTTACCTTATTTGCATTCGGAAGTAAAACTGGAGGTTGGTGCTCGTTCCTTGCTCGAACCAACAGCAGAAGCAGCGGTAACAAGCATTGTAGAAGATGTATTACCTGTCAGCACGATAGTTAAGCAGGTTATGATACCCACTGCTTTGGCAGAGAAGACATTCTTAGAAAAGGCATTTTTGTTGCATGAGTTTTTTTCGTCTCAAACTTCAAGAGAAGCCAATCGCAAATCTCGTCATCTGTATGACTTGGCACAAATGATGAACACCGACATTGCGGCACGGGCGATTGCCAACAATGAACTCTGGAATACAATACACCATCATCGTGAATTGTTCACAAGCATGAGTGGGGTGGATTATACTCCTGACATCCGCAAACGCATAAGGTTGCTACCTCCCGATGATGTTATGGACGATTGGTACAACGATTACAAGGACATGCAATCGTCTATGATATATGGAGAGAAACCATCGTTCGAAGAATTGATAGAAAAAATGAGAGAATTAGAAAATCTATTTCATAATACTAAACACTAAAAATATAGATAAAATGAGATATTGTTTTTCTGGTCACGAATCATTTCCTTGTAAGTCTATGTGGCTAAAGAAAGGATATGATTATTTGGTTGACCGTAATAGATTTACAGACCCTGACGCTGTCGTAAAACTCGGTGTCGGCAAAAACATGGTTCAATCAATTAGATTTTGGCTGAGGGCATTTGGTCTTTTAAATGATGACGAGGCAACGGAGATTGCTCATTATCTCTTTGATGATAGAGATGGAAGAGATCCTTATGCCGAAGATAATGCCACCCTATGGATTCTTCACTACATGTTAGTAGTGACAGCGGTTTCAAGTATTTATCGTCTGTTTTTTGTTGACTTGCAACGTGAGAAGAAAGAGTTTGATAAAGAACAAGTTCTTTCATTCATCAAAAGAAAGTGCAATGTACCTGAACAAAAAAACGTGTTTAATGAAAATACTGTAAAGAAGGACATAAGAGTGCTTTTGCAGAACTATCTTGCACCGACAAGTCCGAAAGGATACGAAGAATATGCGAGTATTTTGTTAGAGTTAGGTCTTCTTCGTGAGAACGAAGGAAAGTATTCATTCAATGAAATTTCTATAGAGCAAGTTAATCCTTTGATTATTCTATTTGCATTGGTTCATATAGCCGGAGAGGACAAAACAGTTTCTTTTGACAAGTTACAAGAACTATCATTGATATTCTGCATTCCCACTTCTTCTTTCTTGATGGTAGTACGCTCACTAAGCGAACAATACCCCAAAGAAATTAGCTACACAGATAATAGCGGAATTAGAAATGTACAATTTCTCCAGAAATTAAATATACTTGAAGTGCTGAATAGATATTATAACAACGATGAAATTTAATTTATCTATAAACATAAGCCAAGGCGTGAGCGATAATTTCAATTACATCGTTACACCCAATGCACAAAAGGTGTATGGCAATATAGTTGATAGCTTCCAATCAGGAATTCACTCATTCTTGATAATTGGAACATACGGAACAGGAAAATCTAGTTTCCTAATGGCTTTAGAACAAGACCTGCTCAACAATAAATCAAAATTGGTATCGGAAAGAAGCGTTTTTGCAGATGCCAAGAGTTTTGAGTTTATGAACATCGTAGGAGACTATTCATCTCTTTCGACGTTGTTATCAAAGGAGCTGTCAATTGTTCCTTCCGATGATAGTAAAAACGTTTTTAGTACACTGACAAAGTACTTGATAAAATTAAAGGATCAGAATAAATTCTTGTTCATTTTCATTGATGAATTTGGCAAGATACTTGAACATGCAGCCAACAATAATCCAGAAAAAGAACTATATTTTTTACAGGCATTAGCAGAGTTTGTTAATGTTTCATCTCGAAATGTAATACTTATTACCACACTTCACCAGAATTTTGGATCTTATGCTCACAAACTTACCGAAACTCAAAGAAATGAGTGGTTAAAGGTAAAGGGGCGTTTTAAAGAATTGGTTTTCGCAGAGCCAGTAGAACAACTTTTGTTTTTGGCAGCCGAAAGTCTAACCAAATCAAAGACAATGACAGATAATGCCAAAGAGAATTTCCTTGAAGTATTTTCGTTGGCAAAGAAAAACAAAATCATATCAGAGTCGCTGACAGTCAGAACGTCTAAGATGCTATACCCATTGGATGCGGTAGCTGCTTCATGCTTGACACTGGCTATTCAACGGTATGGACAGAATGAGAGAACACTATTTTCTTTCTTGCATGACACTGCATCCAACTCAATAAACCGTTTTCTCCCAAATGACACAACGACTTATAACTTGGCTGTTGTCTATGATTATGTCATATATAACTTCTACACAGCTTTGGCGGAAACAAATCTTGACTCTACCAACTGGCGTGCTATTCGTGTTGCCATAGAACGAGTAGAAAGCGGAATCATTAATAAGAACAACATTAATGATGCACTTAAAATTGTTAAGTCTATCGGTCTGCTTAACTTGTTCTATAATGGTGTGATCGTTGATTCAGCTTTCTTGGAGACTTACGCTTTAAAGGCATTAGGCATAAAGAATCCAAGAGGCATTATTGAAAAATTGACCGCGAACAAGATTATTCGTTTTGCTGCATATAAATCTCAATTCATTTTATTTGAGGGTACAGATATAAATATTGAAGATGAACTATATAAGGCAGCTACAATTGTACCTATACCAAAGTTAGTCGCAGCAGAAATTGCTCCTTATGTAAAGAAAACTGTTGTCGTAGCATCTGCCTCGTACTATAGGACTGGAACTCCTCGTTATTTCCAGTATGTAGTTTCTAATGAACCATATGATGTAGAACCAACAGGTGACGATGATGGCTTTATAAACTTGATTTTCCCTTTAGAGGATATTAAAGATTGCATATTGAAGTTGTCTGCGAGTTCAGGCAAAGCCATAGTCTATGCCTACTTTAATGATACAGAAAAAATTGTCAGACACCTATATGAAATAAAGAAGCTGCAATATCTCCTTGATAATGTGGTGTTGGAAGACCGCATCGCAAAAGGAGAGATACTTAAGCAACAGTCCTTTGAGGCGCAATTACTTAATGAAGCCATAAATAGTTGCGTTGAAATGCCCAATGGTCAGGTTGAATGGTTTTTCAATGGAGAACAACAGATAATAAAGAGTCGAAAAGATTTCAATAAACTTCTGTCTACTGTTTGCGATGTAGTATATAATGAAACACCTATCATCAGAAATGAATTGTTTAACAAGCAGAAAATAAGCTCGGCAATTTCTTTGGCAAGAGTGAATCTGTTAGATGCAATGATTGAGCATTGGCAAGAAGAAAATTTTGGATTTTCTCCAACCCAATATCCGCCTGAGCGTACTATATACAATACATTGTTTAAGAGTTCTGGAATCCATCGCCAAAGCGAGGATGGATTGTGGATCTTAGGAGAGCCAATTACTCCAAATCTTCAATCGCTATGGACTGTTTGCTCTGATTTTTTAGCAAAAAGCACAGAGAAAGCCTTTAAACTGTCAGATTTAGTAAAGACATTAAAAATGCGTCCATACAAATTGAAACAAGGTGTCATAGACTTCTGGTTGCCCATCTTTTTATTTGTAAGGCAACAGGAGTTTGCGCTTTATAATGGCGAAACATTTGTTCTGAATATTAATAAAGAATTGTTTGAGTTATTGCAGAAACGCTTGAATGACTTTACGATAAAAGCTTTTGATGTTAGCGGTATCAAATTGGAGTTATTCAATAAATACAGAGAATTCCTGAATAAAGAGCGTGGAGAAACCATAACATCCAATTCTCTTATGGATACAATCCGCCCATTCTTCAACTTTTATAACGGCTTGAACAAATATGCCAAGACTACTCGTAAATTTGATTACGATGTGACCGCAAAATTTAGAGATGTTTTAGCAACAGCAAAAGACCCATGCAAAGCATTTCTTGAAGATATACCAGCAGCTTTGGGCTACAATGATTTTCATAACGAAGAATTTGCTGCTCAGTATTTGCAGCTTATCAAAACCGCTGTTCACGAATTGGTTATCTGTTATGATTTGTTTATAGATCGTATTGAAGATGCTGTGGTAGGATATTTAGGACTGCCTCACGACTATATAAAATATAAAGAGATTTTGGTTCAGCGTTATTCAAGTATAAATAAAGGATTGTTAACAACTAAATCTAAATCATTTTTGGATAGAGTCCTTGCTCCATCTGATAATAAGCGTGAGTTTTATGAGAAAATAGGTTTGGTGGTATTCGACCGTAAAATAGAATCTATAGAAGATAAAGAAGAAGCTTTGTTTTTGTCGAATCTTACACACTTGTTTGGAGAACTAGAACGATATACAGCGTTCAATGAAGTTAATAATGAAACTGACGAAGTGGCATTTAACTTTGAATTGGCGACTAGCAAAGGTGATTTCAAATCAAGTAGGACTTATCGTCTTCCTAAAGTAAAACTTGCAGAAGTAGCAAAAATTGAAAATAGGATACAAACACTATTATCTGGCAACGATGAGCTAGATGTTTGTATATTGCTCAAAATGTTGAACGAAAAATTGCGATAAATATGGTACGACACATATTGGGTATATCAGGAGGCAAAGACAGTGCAGCATTAGCTATCTACCTCAAGAACAAATATCCACAAATGAAATTGGAGTATTATAATACTGATACAGGCTGTGAACTGGCAGAGACAGAGCTATTGATAAGTCGTCTTGAAACATACCTTGGTGGTATAACGATGTTGAGAGCCGCTGCTGGTAGTCCAGAGCCAACACCATTTGAACATTTTTTAAAAGCGTCTGGTAATTATTTACCTTCGCCTCAAGCTCGTTGGTGCACTCAGAAAATGAAATTAGCCGAAATGGAGAAGTTTGTGGGAGATGCACCTACAATTTCCTATGTTGGTATTCGTGGAGATGAAGACCGTGAAGGGTATGTTTCCACTAAACCTAACATTCAAGCTATATTCCCTTTTCGCAAGAATATTTGGAGTGTGGATGTTGTAAACAAGGTACTTAGCAACAATAACATTGCTCAACTCTTAGAAATATATACTTCATTGTGTGATGAAGAAACTTTGAGCGAAGCGAAGAAGATTATTGAGAAGCCTCTCACAAAAGATTTCTATTATAGTAAAAAGACTAATTCGCTACTAGATTTGGATACAAAACTATTTAATAAAGCTGTATTTAAGTTCCTCAAAACTACGGATTACCCTGTAGGTAAACTTGACGATTTCCCATTAGTTGACAATGACGATATTCTCGAGAGGGATGACATATTCCGAATCCTTGAAGAAAGTGGTGTCGGTGTACCTGATTACTACAAACCTATTAAGTTTGAAGTTGACGGAAAGATTGGTACGTACAATCGTAGTCGTTCTGGTTGCTATTTCTGCTTTTTCCAACAAAAAATAGAATGGATATGGCTTTATGAGCAACATCCTGACCTCTATCAAAAAGCAATGGATTTTGAGAAAGGTGGTTATACTTGGAATCAAAATGAGAGTTTGGCAGACCTTATCAAGCCAGAGCGTATCCGTCAAATTAAATTGGATGCTATCAAGAAACAAGAGGCTAAGCGTCAAGCAGGCTCATGCCGATTAGCAGATAATATTGGTGATATTGATGAAGATAACTTTTGTGCGAATTGTTTTATATAAAAATGTAATAATATGAAGTATTCTAATTTAGAGTGGACTATTGGTGATCTGGTAAATTTAATAGAGTCTAAAAAAATCAACCTCCGCCCTCCATACCAACGAAACTTTATTTGGTCCTCAAAGGATCAAAAATTGTTAATTGATTCTATTCGCAAAGGTTATCCTTTACCCAACTTCTTTATTCTGAAAAATAAGGATAATACATTTGAAATGGTTGATGGTCAGCAACGTGCCATTACAATATATAAATTTGTAAAGAATGAATTTCATGATTCGTTGAAACAATACTACAAGGATTACAAAGGGAACATATTTATGGAATATAAATTAAATGTTGTTTTGCTGGAGGATTTCAACGGGGGCACAGAAACGAAGGAAGAGTTCTTTTATTTAGTCAATAAAAGAGGGGTGCAGTTAAATCCTTCAGAAGTAAATCATGCGTATTATCACGATACGGATTTCATGAATCTTGTCAATAGAATGTCTGAATATCAACCTTTAATAGACTTAGATATTTTTACAGACAAAACTGTGATGAGAATGAACGATCGCAGTCTTATAGAAGAATTAGCTGCATACCTGATAAAGGGTATTACGGATAAAAGGAATGCTGTGGAAGACTTGTTTGAAAGCGAAATAAAATCAGAAGAATCAGAAAAACAATTCGTGCGTTTTTGCAATATTATTAATCGAATAAATGCAATTATAGACATAAAACCAATCAATAAAACTAGATATAAACAACGTAACGATTTTTATACACTCTTTTGTTTTGTAGATAAACATATAGATGACTCTATTAATGTATTAAAAGAACAATATAAAATTCTTGTGTACATAAGTGATAATGATATTATTTCTCCGTCAAATGACGATTACGAGTTGTTCAAAGAATATGCCATTAATTGTGTAAGTCAATCCAATTCAAAACGAGCTAGGGAAAAAAGATTGTTATTCTTCGAAAATATTCTCGCTAATGTATCAACAAAACCGAGCGAGGAACAAATACAATTGATGGATTTTGCCTATAATGAACTAGGGGAAAGCCTATCTGCTGAAAAATGCGACAAGTATTTACTCGTAAACTGTGTAAATTGATTATAACTATGGTAATAAATACGCCATTTATATATGATCGCAATTGCATTTGTATAGATAAAGAAATCACTAATAATGCAATTACTATTGATGGCATTGACTATTTTGTTTATTATCTTAATCCAGAATACAAAAATAGCAAAGGTGCCAATTCCTATGTCTTTGCCTTATATCAAGCGCAGAATTATATGGACAATGACAACTCAGCTCCCGATAGAGTTATTAAAATTTCAAACAAAAGGGATAATAATAACTCGAGATCCGATAATAATAAGCGTTTTTATAGAGAGATTGATGCGCTAATTGAATGTAAAGAACGTCAAATTCATAATGTAGTTACAATCTCTTCTTTAGGGCAGTTGTCTTGCAAGGCAAAGAACAAGAGAGGTAATGATATTTCATATTTGTTCCCTTTCTATACAATGGATTATGCTTCAGGTGATTTGAAAAATTATTTAGAGAATCATGATATTTCATTTGGGGATAAAATAAATCTATGCTTGCAAATTGCTAATGGATTAAAAGAACTGAAAGATATGGGATATTATCATAGGGATTTAAAACCTGATAATATACTTATGTTTGATAATATATGGAGAATCGGTGATTTAGGACTTATTGCCTATCGTGATGAAGATTGTATCTATGATAAAAAAAATGAATTTATTGGTCCGAAAGGTTGGCTTTCGCCAGAAGCAATGAACAAATACCTTCAGTATGATGCAAATAAAAATGATTTTGATTGTAAAATAGATCATCAATCAGATGTATTTCAATTAGGGAAAGTCTTTTGGTATATCATTCAAGGTAATGTACCTATTGGAAACATATGCAGATCAGACTATCTTGACGAACATGACGACATGTACAATATATTAAAACATATGCTTAATCATTCTAAAAAGAAACGACCTATATCTATTGATTATGTGATCAATGAGTTAAGTCGCATCATGCAGAAATATAAATTTGTATGTTGAAAACTGATATAATATGGCCGGACAGTAGGCGTTTCATGTCGCGAACAGAATGGGAGCCACTAGGCTTCTTCTCTGAGGCATTGTGTAACGCTACAACATTCGATATTAAGCTGGGATTCTTCTCATCATCAGCGATCAATGTGTTAGCTGATGGTTTTGCCGCATTTCTTTATAACGGTGGTAGAATGAGGTTGATTATCAACGATGTTTTGTCCGAGGAAGATCGTAATGCTATTGTGGTTGGTGAATCGGAAGTAAACACACCGTACTTTGACCTTAATGCAATAGACCGTATATCATATACTCTTTCTAAGCGTGATAAGCATTTTTTTGAGTGCTTGTCTTGGCTTATCAGAAATGAGCGTATTGAAATAAAGATTATTACACCCAAGGTTGGCAATGGTATAGCACACTCTAAATGTGGTATGTTCTCTGACGGTATTAGTAAAGTGGCATTTGATGGTTCATGTAACTTCTCAAGAATGGCTCTTGTAGAAAACATTGAGAGCATCAATGCATTTTGTGATTGGGATGGAGAGCGAGACAAGAATCGTATTAACGATATTGTCAACGATTTCAATCGCACATTCTCTGGTGAAGATGATACGGTCAAGTATCTTAAAGTTGACCAAATTATCACGCATATCACAAAAACCTATAAACATAAGGATATAAAGGAACTTCTAGAAGATGAACAACGTATTCTTTATAATAGAACAGAGAATAGCACGTCGGATTCAATCCGCAGGATTTTAGAACGTGCAAAAGCCAAAGTCACAGTAATAGTTGATACCTTGAATAAAGGGAAAGAGAATATTAAAGAAGAACGGCCTGCACCACTATCTCCTCAATTTCCATTTCCTGAACCAAGGCCATATCAAAAAGAGGCTTTCAATAACTGGAAGGCATCACAAAAGGGATTATTTGCAATGGCTACTGGTACAGGAAAGACTTTGACCTCACTGAACTGCTTATTGCAGATTTACAATAAATTTAAGTTCTATCAAGCTTTGATACTTGTGCCTACGATCACTCTTGTTGAACAGTGGGAGGATGAATGTAAACGATTCAATTTTAGCCACATTATCAAAGTGAGTTCTAAAAACCAAGGATGGAGATCAGAGATTGATGACATAAAACTAAAAGAGAGTCTTGCCGAGAGCGATGAATCATCTTTGTCGTTTATTATCATTGCCACGTATGCATCTTTCTCAAGAGAATCTACGTTTAAGCAACTCATGTCATTGAGCAAGAAAACACAGCGACAGATGTTATTAATTGCAGATGAAGCTCACAATATTGGTGCACCAAATATCATGTCAAAGTTGGATAGGGTGAAGATTCTACGCCGTATTGGTTTATCTGCCACCCCCGAACGTCAATTTGACGATAAAGGTAACAAGGCTGTTATGCAATTCTTTGGGTGTGATGCCCAATATACATTTGAGTATTCTATGAAGGACGCTATCGACAATGGATTTCTTTGTCGATATAGATACTTTCCACATGTTGTACGCTTGAATGAGGATGAAATGGCTGAATACAAGAAGATTTCTTTGCAACTTGCCAAATTCTATAATATAGATGAGGGTTCTTTCTCTGGTGCGGATGATATTCTAATGCGCCTATTACTCAAACGTAAGAGAATCATTCATAAAGCCCAGAATAAGGAAGAGATATTCCGACAAATCGTAAAGCAACGCTTTGAAGAACGCGGAAGTCTCAAATATACACTTGTTTATGTCCCTGAGGGTGTGCAACTTGACAGTTCCACTCAATATGCTACAACCGACAATCCAACTGATGATATGGACGTAGATAAGTTGATTGACAAATACACTCAAATTGTTCAAGAAGTTAGTCCAACAACTACGGTAAAAAAGTTCATATCTGGTATTCAGAATAGAGACGAAGTGCTGAGTAAATTTTCTACTGGTGATATCGAAGTGCTTACGTCCATGAAATGTTTGGATGAGGGTGTTGATGTTCCAAGAAGTGAACTTGCAATTTTCTGTGCAAGTACAGGAAATCCAAGACAATTTATCCAGCGTCGTGGTCGTATATTGAGAAAACATCCCGATAAGCACATCGCAATTATCCATGACCTTGTAGTAGCACCAGAATTTGACTCAACAGAGGAAAATTACAACATGGAGCGTAACTTGCTAAAAGGAGAGTTGCAAAGGGTCAAAGACTTTGCCGGATTATCCGAAAATCCAGCCTTTGCATACACTGAATTAGAAGAAATAACAAATTATTATAACCTGTCAATATTCTAACAAAATGGCATCAATGACAAACAACGAGAAGATACTTCAGGCTGTATTACTTGATGATAAGCTGATGGAGTTTGGTGGTTACACTGCGGAAGACATTGGCAATATATACCAAGCAATAGACTCCGACAATTGTGTTATCAGTACAGTTGCACAAATTATTAGTCGTACAAGTGAAGGAGCTACAGAAAGAGAACTTTGGAAAGAGATTAACGATTATCTAAAACGTAACGTATGAGAATCAAATCAATCGATATCAAAAACTTCAGAAGCTATTATGGCGAGAATAATCATTTTGAGTTTTCTGATGGCCTTACGCTAATTCTTGGTGACAACGGAGATGGTAAAACTACCTTTTTTGAGGCCTTGGAATGGCTATTTGACACAACATCAGAGCGTGCCAACCTTTCCAACGTTTCGGAAATGAGAAAGTCTAAACTGGAAATTGGCGAACATGACGAAGTTTATGTGGCAATGACTTTTGACCACGATGGAGAGAAGATGGTTGAAAAATCTTTTTCAATCGCAAAGACCGGTCATGATACCTATAGTGTAAGCAATGCTTCTTATCATGGGTACGAAACTAATGGAATTGAACGTGAGTCTGTAGATGGCAAGCTGTTGATAACACGATGCTATGATTCTTTCATTCGTAGATTTAGTATGTTCAAAGGTGAATCCGATCTAAGCGTATTCGATAATGCAGCCTCCTTGAAGACATTGGTCGATAAATTTTCTGATATTCATAAGTTTGATGGGCTTGTTGCTAATACAGACTCATTTGAGCAAAAGGCTAATAAGGCTTTGTTACAAGAGATGAAATCTGATGACAAGATTTCAAAAGAGACAAAATCTCTTGAATTGCAAATGACGCGTCTAAGTGGCGAAATACAACAGAATAAAGAGGATATCAAGGACAAGAAAGATGCAATCGCTACTTTCTCATCTAATCTCAACAAACTTGAACAAAACCAAGAGACTTCAGAAAAGTATCGTGATATCCAAGAACGCCTTAAAACTAAGACTTCAAAGAAAACTCAGCTCATGGCAACAATTAAGAAGAAGGATTACAATCATTGTCTTCTTGACGAATATTGGATATTGGCACCATTTGGAGATGTCCTAACGGAGTTTAAACAAAAGTGCGCTGCTCTTAGCAAAGAAAGACGTGTTCAAGAGAAGAATTTCGACAAGCAACAAGCCGCAGCCAAAGCAAAACTTGAGACCATCAAGGAAATTCAAGGTGCATTGGTAAATGGTGCAACAGAACTCCCATGGTATTTGCCTAACCAAGAAACTATGGAAGATATGATAAATGACCACATCTGTAAAGTGTGTGGTCGTGAAGCTTCTGAGGGATCTGATGCATATAACTTTATGGTTCATCGTCTCGAAGAATACCGTGCGCATGTTGAAGCCAAGTGTAAGCGTGACGCTGCAATAAAATCCATTGATGAAGAATCTTTATTTAAAAATGACTATATTACCGAATTACATTCACTCAGTATTTCACTCAGTGGTCCCGAAGAATCTAAAATTTTCGGCATATCAGGAGAAATTAACGACTGGCTAAATCTTGTTGCATTGCGAAAAAATGAGTTGAAAGACGTTGAAAAGGATATTCAGGATTTGCAAGACGAAAAGGCTCGTATCCTTATTCAAGCTGGTAATGTTTCTGAGAGCCTTCTTGAAAGTCAGTTTAATGATATTAAGGGTTGGTATGAACAGAAAGAACGAGCATCCGTCAGACTGAGCCAGTTGGAAGATGAATTGAAGAACAATATATCAAAAATGGACGAGTTGAAGGAACAGATGAATAATCTTAATTCTGCAAATTCTCAGGTTAAAATTCTAAAGAAAGTTCACAAGGTCCTAGAGGAAATAAACAAGGCCTTTTTCCGTGCACAAAAGGATAATTTGCGAAGATTCCTCACAGAATTGGAGAAAAGAGCTAATGAATATTTAGATAAACTTAGTGCAAATGACTTCCATGGAACAGTGCGCTTAGTGCAGACAGCTAACGATTCAACAGAGATTCATCTCTATAGCTCCAATGGGACAGAAATCACCAATCCTTCTGGCTCTCAGAAAACAGTGATGTATATTTCTGTTCTCTTTGCTATTTCTGATTTTACTCAAGAAAAGAGGGATGAGGATTATCCTTTATTTTTTGATGCGGCAACATCGTCATTTGGCGATTCAAAGGAAAGTGATTTCTATAATGTCATAGATAAGATTGACAAACAGTGCATAATTGTGACCAAGGATTTTATCACTCGTGGTAAAGTTCGTGAAGAGGATATAAACAAGCTGACTTGTTCAGTTTACCGTATAAAAAAGGTGGATGGCTTCGATCAAACTAATATGGCAACCATACGTACGATAATCAATAAAATCAAATAGACAATGGAATCATTATATGAATCATGGGCTAAACGTAATCCCTCTTGGGAACGACGTTACCAATCGACTGTCGTAGATGTATTCTGCGATTATGGAAAAGGTGTGAGTAGCTTCTTGGAAGTTCGTGGTAAAATTTTCGGAGCGGGTTATGAGATTTTCATTATTGCGTTCTTCATCGGATTATATCACAATAGGACAAAGCCATTGATTGAAGACAGAGACAAGAAGAAAGTATTCGGTCAAGCTATCCAATATTGGGGAAATATCGAAAATCGTATCGGCAGAACCTCATATGGGAATTTGCGTCGCTATATTTTTGCTGCATTAATTGCAAGAACTGATATTGACTTCATAGCATTAGATAAAGGTGAAATTACATTGAGATCTGCAATTGATAAGATGATGGAGAAAATGGAAGAGTATGCCAACTATGGCTTTGATTACATTGAAGACAAGTTGGCCAACGACCCAAACTATTATTTTAATGACGTTGCGTTCTTAACGGAAATAACCAATATGCTGATGGCTTCCAAAACAACAGAAAGTGATAATGACTTTGATGATGAACTGCCGGAATCTCTTGATTAATAAAGTCTAATAAAGAGAACGTAAACAGAACTATATCATGATGCCGTGTTGATGAAATAATATCAGGCTGGGTATTGAGCCCAGCCTGTACACATAGGATAGGGCTCAGGATTACCTATTAACTATCCGCTAAATAATTTGTGACACATTCAGGTAATAGTCCGTTACATTGCACATGATGTTTCATGTGACACAATATGCAACGAGTCCCAATAGCAAGGTATAACCTAGTAGAAATATTACCAAAATTTTCATCCAGAAATCTGAGAACCAAATGCCTTCATCCCTTTTAAAGATTTTGCGCATATTGGACTCATGTTCTGTTAGCATCATTGCCTGTTTGGTACAGTGATTCTCCAATACTTTTTCCCATGATTCAATAGCTTTGTCTATGAGTTGTTGGAGCTGGGCAAAATGCTCTGGGATGATGATAGCTTTGAACTGAGTGTGTCGTTCTGCTTTTACAATCGCATTACAAATGCCGTTGATGATATTGTCGGAACTACCAATGGCTGCCCTCAATACCACTGCGGCATTATTCTCAGCTTTAATGGCATCTTGAAAGTCTTTATGGATTTTCACCAATGTTTCTTTTGCCTCACGTATTTCTGCAAGTAACTTGTCGGCATCTTGCTTTTCAGCCTCTAATTCATGATTGCTTTCAGCCTTTTTCAGCATATCATCAATGTTTATTGATGGAGTGATTTTTGATTTTCCGATACCCATACTATTATCTTTATAAAAGGTGAATTATTTGTGAAGTCCTTTCCTGCGCTTGCACATTTGATTTGCCATTCTCGCGCAACGGCGTGCCCATTCAAGTTCATCTTCATCTTTATCTCGTCCCCAGCCTCCTGTGTCAGAACCGCCACCGCCACTTGAAGCAGCTATGCTTGTGGCTGCATCCAAATACCCAGCAAAGAGTAATAGAGCCGTGTGTTGTATCTCTTCAATCTTAGCCAACGGATGAGCTTCCTCCAAAGAACACTCCTGCTTGATGATATTGTCAGTGGCTTCGGATATATCCACATGGTAGCTGTGATATTCGTCTGTTGCTATATCATAGTGCTTTAAAACAGGCTGTGGAGCCATCTTGGGTTGTATTACAAAATCAGTGTTGGCTGTCCGTGTTTGTTTGGGAATAGAATTTGTCGGCTCAGACTTCCGTTCCTGAAGATGCAGTTTTGTCCAAGTAGTCTCTATTTTTGAAGGGGTCAGATTTCTCCCGATACCCAACACGGATGATTTATAATTTGAGTTACCCCGTTTGACTGAATAACCATAAACTTTTCCTTTATCATTTTCTTGTATGTGTACTTTGTAACCCCGTTTTGTCAGTTCCATTTCATATTGTCGCCAACTGAACTTATCCATTGCACGAAGTATCTCCATACAACAATTTGTAATCTCCTGCCTGTACCGTATTCCGATTTCTTCGGACTGCATCCATCCTCGTTTTTCGTTGATGATATTCGCAGCTATGACTGCCCTTTCGCCAATCTTATGACTATCATTGATTTTCCCGTCCATGTCTACACGGTTGGCATCAATGTGCAGGTGGAGAATGCCACTTTTGGAATCACGATGCAGGGCGACTATGTATTGCGAGCCTTTGAGGTTGACCTGCTTTGAAGAAGCCCGTTTGGTCTTGCCGGAGAGATCAATGGCATCAAACACGCGGATGAACTCATTTGACAAACGTACCCAATCATCCATTGTCCAGTCCCAGCTTTCTTCTTCGGATGGGGAAATCTCAATTCTTATCACGTTTCTGCCCAAAGGTCTGCCTTTGTTGATATTCTCGGCAAACATTTTCTGTACAAGCATCATCCGTCCGTACATGGCCTCCGGTGAAATGTTATCGGGTAACAGGTTGGCTTTGACTATATCCGCCCTATCTTTATTCACGGAGTATCTTATGGCATTTGCACCATGCGATATGGTACTGGCTTTTGCTATCATAATCGGTGAGGATTTTTATTCAGTTAGGTAATTCTCTATCTGGTTCCAGCGGTTGATAAGCTGAATAGCTGCTATCATCCATTGCTCTACAAAGCGTGTGTCACTGAAATACATGGCTCGTTTGTCTGCTTGGATGGATTTTACAGCTGCCACAATACGGATAAGGTCACCCCTTGCATCAGTCAGGCTGCACAAGGCTTCCACTTCACGCTCGGACAATCGTTGACGAGGATGTTGTCCTAAAACTGTACGACGCACATAGTTGCTCATGGACAGACCGCAGCTCTTGGCAAGTTCTGCTGCCTTTGCATATTCCTGTTCAGTTACTCTGGCTTCAAGTCGCAGGGTACGCTTTATAACTTTCTTGTCATTTTCTTCGTCAGCTTCATTGCTGATATTTTTTTTCTTCTTCATACTCTGTTATGCTATGGGTAAAACATCAATTCAAAAAGGGACACCACGGTGGGAGCTTGCGACTGCCGGAATATGCCTATGTGGTACGAATAAGCAAAGCGAATTTGTGCGACATAGGAACTTCTTGTAAGACTGCACACACCAGCTTAGGACACGCCACCTTTTTGGTACGCCTATATTTGATTGTTATTCGAAACATCCCCGCCGGAATCTTCCGTTGCCGCAGTCTGTGGGGAAACTGAAACAGAAGGGAAAGAAGAGGGAGAAGGCTGTTTGCCTTCATCTGATATAGCAAACATATTCTCCTTATCATTTTGCCGGTCTTTCAGTCGGACATAGAAAGGATTGTCTATGCGATTACCGTCCAGCATCCATGCCGATATACATTTCAACGTGTGGATGCTTGTCCGGTTGCTCTGCGTGGATGCGATAATTCCCAACTGGTTCATCTTGTCAAGCATACGGGAAATAGTCTTCTTGTCATAGCCCAACTTACAGGCCAAATCTACTTCCGAGAGAATTGCTTGCCCCACTTGCAAGGTTGTGGAAAAACCTTTTATGGCATAGTCAGTTTCTTTCAATGCTGCCGCTTCAATAAGTTGGTGCAATATCTTCATACGGTCAATGCCGTATTTGCTTCCTGCCAAATACGCAAGTTGCTCTGACGAAAGCACTATACAATAGTGCAAATCTGTATTCATCGTCTGTATAATTTGAGATGGTTTATAAATGGTGCAGCCAAAAGAGAAAGTCAGCGGTGCATACCGCAACCTCTCTCCGGCATATAATACTCCTTGTCGTATGCTATGTGGTCAAGCACGTTTTGCAACCTATCAAGCTGATAACTATCCAATACACGGATGGCAGCAATGGTAATGTTTTGTGAAGCGATACGGCGGTGTTCACAGTTCCGTTCCGACATACTTCCGTCCCCGTCGGCATAGACGCTCCGCAGATAGTCGTTCACAGCTTCGGTCTGTGCCTTGCTTGGATATGCCGCAGGGTAACGGTCTTGAATATACTCCACCATGTGGCTGACCGCATTTGCCAGCAGCAGGTCACGTTCTTGTAGCTGTTTAATAAGTTCTTCTTTCCTCATATTGTTGGCTTATATTGTCCCGTGTCCCAAGCATTTCTTATAGCTTCTTGTTTTGCTTACTTCCTATTTTTATTCTTTTTTCGAGGGCAAAAGGGACATTGGGACATTCGTTTTTTTCCCCTTTATTTTGAAATTAGAATGGCAACCTTGGCTGTGTCGCGCAGGACTCTTCACTTGGAGCGTCCACCCTCACCCATGGGTATTTCGTCCGTCCCGTCTTATCGCAGTAGGCTGGATGCAGCCCCTTGACCTTCTCCTGTTCACTCCGTTTCCAATTGGGAAACATGGACATCAGTCGGTTGATGTATTGCGAAGTGTATTTGGACGGATTTCGTCTGACTAAATCATTGGGCAGTTCCTCTATAATCTGCCGGGCACAAACCATATTGAGTGAGGTCATTATGGAATTTGGCTCTGAGTATGCCCCTTTCTGATATGCTAGTCGTGTCGGAATCATCCAACTTGCATACTGAATGGGAACCTCACGTTCCAGATACATTTCAATATCTTCCATAATGGGGTCAACAATGATGTTGGAATGTTGCATCTGTATCTCGTTGGCCTCTACCTCCATATCGGGAGCCAAGTATAATTTCATACCTTGCTTATAATAGGTATATGCCTCTGCCCAAAATTGAGGAACGGAACGTTGCAAATCATCCAACCAATCTGACACATGACCGTTGCCTTTGACAGGGATTATCCACCAGCGACGGTTTCCGTTGTCCCCTTGCAGGAAGTTTGTCTCATTGGTAGTCGCTGCAAAGACATTGTGCCGCATGAACTCCACCACCTTATGCCCATAAGCCGGACGCATATAATCACTGCAACGGCTTAGAAAAGCCTTGGCTGCCTCTGCATCGTTCGCCCGTTTCAAACCATTCAACTCACTGATTTCAATAATCCAGCCATTGGTTATGGTTTCCACTTTCTCCTTGTCACCACTGGCAAAAGAGAATGAATCGTTGAACCATCTCCCACTGATGGCTTTGAAAAAGGTGCTTTTCCCGATACCTTGGGGACCGGGCAAGGTCAGTACGTTGTCAAACTTGCAACCTGGATTGAATACTCTTGCTACAGCCGCCACGAACCAAAGTTTTGTCTGTTCCCTGACAAGCGGATTGTCCTCGGCTCCAAGATAATCGATGATGGTTGTGGCTATGCGAGGTTGTCCGTCCCATGTCTCTTGTGAGATGAATTCCTGTACTGGATTGAAACTCCGTTCAGAAGAAGTGGTCTTCAGTATCTCAAATACCTTATTCTGCGTCAGACGTATTCTGTATGTCCTTTCCAGATAGTCCTGTATCTTTCCTGCTGATTCTTCATCAATTTTGTTACCATTGACATTGCGGAACAAAGGGCAGAAACACACATCGTCCTGACAGAAGGTATCGTACCTTATCTGACTAAGATTCTCATCCAGCGTAAAAATAAGCCGGAGATTGCTGATGGAATGAGCCGGATTCCCGTAACTGTCTGTTGCCAGATTCTTTTTCCAATTCTCTTCCATACCGCTATTCTTTGATATGGATGCCACCTGATTCCTTTGCCAAAGACAGTGCGAGGTCTGCATCCACTACGATTTTTCGTCCTATCTGTGTGATAGCTTTGTCTATGATACCGCTTTTCTTAATGCGGTTTGCCGTGGGTACACTGCATCCGAACACACGGGCGATTCCCTCTATGCCATAGTAGTTGCCTTTGGATGCCACTTGGGGAGTGGCCGCTTCTGTACTCTCCACACTTTTAGTGATGAGAAAGCAAAGCTCCTCACCCGTCATCATGGCGATGGGCTTTTGGAGTAGTTGGTTAAAATTGAGTTTTTCTTCCATACCTTTACTTGTTTGATGATTAAATACTTTAAGCCTCGGCTCAACTCTGTAAAACCGATTTCGCAAGCAAAGGTAGTGTATGAAACTCTGTGTGTTGGTCGGTTTATTTATACCTTAATTTAACCGACCGTATTACAACAGTTGTTTGCAAAGTAAATACGGATAGCTGGATTTCCCAACTACCCGTTATTGATAAAATAGTCCGTCCATTGGTCAATCATTCGTTTAGCTTTGGTGTAACTGCTTCCTCTTTGAGGCGAGTTCAAGGTAAGTTCCTTGATTTCCCCGTATCGCTTCTGCGGAATGTCATGCCCATAATGCCGTTGAGAGAACTGTTCTATGGCACGGTGGAATGTCATGTATCTTGTGGATGCTTTTATCTTGCCAGACTTTACCAATGATTTCAACAGATAGGCAAGACTTATGTCCTCTGTATTCTCTTCAAGAAACAAAAGGATACCCTGCTTGATACGTTCCTTGTCGCCCAAAAGAATATCATCCAATGATTGTATCACCTTTCTATTGCCTCGCCTGCCTTTTACTTTTCGTAAGGCAAACATCACCTCCTTCCAAATTTCCGAGGTACACCTTTCAGCAGTGTTTTCCCAATCAGCTTTGGTCTCTGTACCCATTTCAATACTTCCATTGACAAGCAGGGTAACGCATGACTTTACAAGAAGCATATCGCCATGGTCAACCTCTTCACTGTTCAGCAGACGGTTAAGTAATTTGGCCATACGTGAAAGACCGTGGTCAAATACCACGAAATAATACATACAATAAGCCAAATCCTCTTTCTTTTCCATTACACGATCATACAGGTTAGCCATGAACCCACCAATGAATACTGTATGAGAGAGGAAAACAATTTGAGAGATATAGGTCAGGAACTGATAAACCATTTTTCTTTCCAGTTTGCTCAACAGATAACAACCTTTGCTGTTTCTCATGAACATATCCAGTTGCCCAATCAAGTAGGATCTTAACTCCTGCGGCAGACGATTCCATATTTCAATCGGCGTTTCAGAATGAACCATCAGTAACCCAGACTTTGGCGATGTAAGCAGTTCTATTGTCCCCATTTTGATACTGACACCTATCCACAAACGCTTGTTGGTGATACATTGGGCTATGGTCTCGGTATATTGACTAGCCCATTGTTGATTGGCTATATTTTGTATGTCTTTACCATTTGCCAAATTAGAAAGCCAGTCATACATCATTAAGGCTTCGGGAGGTGTGCATTTCTGCATCATCAGATACATGTCCATCAGGACAGACACATCACCTTTTGCCACAGCATCCATGCGCTTACAAAAGTTGGCATACATTTCTTCATGGGCTGATTTCCATGCTCGCATAGCCATATCAGCCATTTCCTTTTTTGGGGAGTAGGATTTTATCCTTTCTATGAAGTTTATCATCAGCATTACGGATTAAGGTTGTCTGAATAGTTTGAGCAATTCTTCTGTGGACATGCTTGCCAGCTTCGCCAACAAAGCATCTCTCTCAGAAGTGTTCTTCAAGTTTAGCAACTTTGAATTGTTTTGCATTTGTATATCGAGAGGATAATGTTCAATGTAGATTTGAGTGATGGCATGGTCTGAAGAAGCGTGTCCCATGCTTTCAGAGATATAATCCATATCCACTCCAGCATTATGCAGGTTGGTTGCAAACGAGTGTCGGCACCATGTACCTGACGGACAGATGGATTCGTCCCAATGCAGTACCTCGTGACAAATCTTGATAACGCGGTCTTTCACGTTGGAATTTTCTTGCATGGTGTACTTACGGCGTAACTCTTCTGTCTCTGCACCTTTCAATATCTCTGGAAATACTAGCCCATCCCTGGTAGGTGGTGCGGCTATTTCGTCCAATATATATTGTAAAGGAGTAATGATGGGAACTATTACCTCTGAACCGTCAGTGCTTCTTCGGGAAGTTTTCTTTCGGTTGAAACGGAAAGCCCTGCCCTTTGTCTGGTAATAATAACTATTATAGGTCAAGCGACCTGCATCAGCCATATTGAAACCGTTGCAAAGGTATTGGGCAAGGAAAAGCCCTAATGAATAATGTGCACGTTGTGTATATTCTTTCGTCCAGTGTTCGGGATATTTCTTTGAGACAAAAAGGTTATAAAGTTCTGTCATCTGACTAACATTCAAGAAGCTCTGCTTACGCTTTGCACTCTTGGGAATACTTACAAGCCCTTTTTCTTTCTTGTTGGAGAAAGGATAAGGAACATCTTTAAGGAAGCCTTCATGTACGCACCGATTCCATACGGCACGACAACAGCGCAAATAGATACCGGCCGTAGTGTCGCTGATTTTACCAACAATTGCACCATTTTCGTCTTTTACCCCATTGTGCATCCCCTCTTTCCATTTCTGGATTTCTGCCGCACTGATGCAAAATCCCATAATTGTATTTGCTCCAAGTATTTTCCTGAATGATTTGAGCGCACATTCATAACTTTCAGCCGTGGTAAAACGTGCTCCATCATCATCTGTTTTGAAACCATTGATGACTTGTTCCCATATACTGATAAACGATTGTGATTTGGTTGTTTTCTCTTCAGATAGTACCACATCCTCACCTATAATACGTTGGCGCACCATCTCAAATGTTAGAATGCCACCCTTGTTCAGATTACTCAAAACTTCCTTGTATTTGGGGACAAAGGTCTCTTTCCACTCTTTTTGAAGCTTGTAGTTTTCGCTCTTGCATTTAGTCGCATTGCAGATGTCCGAAAACTTTTTCTCAGTAAAAGAACTTCCGATTGTCAGATAAAAGAATTTGCGGTCTATCGTGAAACGAAGAGATAATGGAAACTCGCACGCATTCTTCCTGCGAGTACGTAAATCCAACACGATAGAGACAGAACAATTTCGTTCTTTAAAAAGGGGCATGGATTTTGTCAGTTTTTCCATTGCATTCATTGTTTATGTTCAACATAACCTCTGAATACAGCCGTTTTGCAATGTGAGGCGTACATACACAAAACGCTGCATATAACCACGGAGTCTCTATCCTTAGAAGGATAAAACATTGTCGTTATATGCAGCGGTGCAATCTCGTTGTCTTCCGTCGCTGACTGGTAACCGGGCTTATGCTAATCGGTCTCAACCCCTGAAGCAACTCTCGCGTTTCGTTTGTCATGGAGTGCCTTCCGACTAACACTCCCTTTACGCTTCGATTCATCGGAATGGGATGACCCTCCCACGAAGGTTAGGCAAACTCACTTTTCTTTTTCAAGAAAGAGCACCATTGAGGTCATGGCTTACCATAAATGCGTTACACTTACAAAATTACAATATTTTTTCTTGCAAATATGCAAATGGAATATATTTGAGCTTATTTAACAGGCAAATGAGTGGAAAACAACGCAATCTTATGCTGCTGCCCCGTATATAGAGAAATTAGGATTGCATGGAGTTTCATAGAAATTCTATGCGTAAACATAATCAACTCAAACAGTTTGTTTACGCATTGTTTACGCAAAGGCAAGAAAAAAGGAGTTGCGAAATTCGTAACTCCTTGATTTCCTTCGTGGACCAGCCTGGGCTTGAACCAGGGACCTCCAGATTATGAGTCTGGAATCTTCAACACGGAAAATAATTACTTTTTTCTCACTATCCGGCAATGGCGCATAAGATATTTGTACCATTGCCACAGGTTCCAGCCGGTTGATTGCATCAGCTATGTCCCGTCTGGTCTTGTCGCTCACGTCCTGCCCGATAATCTTTCCCTTGTCGTTCACACCGAACAGTACCGTTCCGCCGTTCCCGTTCAGGAAGGCACAAAGGGTTTCCATACCGCGCTCCAACTGACCGGTGGTTTCCTTGAACTCCACCAGTCCGCCTTCTTTTTCGGCTATCAGCCGTTTTACTATATCAAGGTCTTCTATAATCATATATAATCCTGTAACATAAGTACAAAGGTAGCGTTTTTTTCATTGATTCCCGGGCAAATGTATTGAAAACTATTGCCGGAAAGGACAAACCCTCCTGAAAAAATGAGAGAATGGCATCATGCCATCCTCTGCTTCGGCTTTAGTATAAGACTACCTTCTCATGCGCTCCTGATTTACAGCACCTGATACCCAAAGAAGACAGCGACAAGAAGGAGAAATAGGATACCGCTGTTTTATTTCAGCCTGCAAAGTTCGTCCCGTGCCTTATGGATTGGGCAAGGCCGGGCCCTTCGGGTTTCGTGGAAAAATCATCCTCGCTGCGCTTGCGGTATTTTTCCCGAAAGCCTTGCACAATCCGGCACGGAACGGCTGGGCAGGCAAGAAATAAAATACCGGCTCGACGAGCCGCAGATGTCTAACTCAAAAACGAAAGATATGGGCAGAAGCAACTTTACACCTATGGGACGGTTCAATGAGATAATTGACCGTTACGGACTAAAACTGATGGAAGTGAGTATCAACCACCTGAGAATATTCTCCGGCAACCGGAAGCTGTTCGACTACTATCCGTTACGGATGAAACTGTTCGATTACCAGCAGTGGAAACAGCTTACCTATCCCTCTCTGATTGACGGAACGGACAAGTGGGAAACAGAGCTTGACGGCATTATCAAAGAGCTTATGGTATCACAGCAATAAACAGCAGGATTATGAATGGTAATAACGGCAAGACGCTCATTTTGGACAACATTCCCGAATGGGCGATTTTTTCATTGGAGTACGGCACCCGGGAGGAACTGTTCCTGCCTGATGAAGACAAGGAGATGATAACCCGGTTCATCACAGAAAACTTCCCAGACGGCTACACCATGTCGGTGGATTGGGAGTCATACAAGGAATTTGACACCAATCCCGCTTTCGGGAAAGCGTGCAAGACCTACAAGGTCATTTTCATAACAGAATCATAACTAAAAATCATAGTTCCTATGTTTAAAATCGGAAGTGACGGATAACATAAAATAGTACTAAAAAAAGCTATACCATTATAGTTAACTTTGTGTATAACGAAAACAATATTAACCAATAACGATATAGCTTATGAAGTGTGTACAAAGTAACGAATTAGATTTTAGTGGACAAAATATTTATGTAGGAATTGATGTCCACCTGAAGAGTTGGTCTGTTGCAATTTTATCAGAACATAGCGTTCTGAAGCGATTCAGTCAAAGTCCCGAACCGGAAGCATTGCACAAGTATCTTGTCAACAATTATCCCGGAGCCAATTACTACTCTGTTTATGAAGCCGGCTTCTGCGGCTTTTGGATACACGAGAAGCTAATGGATTTAGGGATAACCAACATAGTGGTCAATCCTGCTGATGTACCGACCATGGGTAAGGAAAAACTTCGTAAGACAGATGCCGTGGACTGTAACAAGCTGGCTCGTGAATTACGTTCCGGTTCCCTGGAAGGGATATACATACCCAAGGCAGATGTCCTCGAAATGCGCTCTTTGATAAGGATGAGAAACCTGATAGTAAAAGACAGTACTCGTGCGAAGAACCGAATCAAATCTTTGCTTCGTTTTCATGGAGTAGAGATTCCAAAAGAGTTTACCCGGTGTTCGATAGGATGTTGGTCCAAACGTTTCCTTTCCTGGTTACAGGCTCTTGAACTGTCCACAGAATATGGAAAGAAGACACTGGAGCTTCATCTTGAACAGTTCATTCGTCTGCGTAAGATGCTCTTGCAAGAAACACGTGCCATCCGTGAAATATCCCGTAAAGCACCGTTCGACAAACCTATACGGTTGCTGACATCTGTTCCGGGTATAGGTGTTACAACTGCCGCTACCCTGATGGTCGAGATTGACGATATTGTCCGTTTCTGCAATGCGGAGCATTTAGCCTCTTTCATTGGGTTGGTTCCCATGTGTCACTCCAGTGGTGATAACGACAGCGTTGGTGACATTACGCCACGTCGTCACTTCATGCTTCGGTGTCTGTTGGTGGAAGCAGCATGGATTGCTATTCGAAAAGATCCGGCCATGACAATGGCTTACACGGAATACAGAAAGCGTATGAATCCGCAAAAGGCCATTGTAAAGATAGCCCGCCGGTTGGTAAACAGAGTATATTATGTACTTAAACATGAAAAGGAATATGTGCCATGTGTTGTCAAATGATATTGAATCCTATAAGGTAAAACAGCTTTCTTTTGAGAGAAATACTACATACTACTTGCGGCTTTGAAGTCCGCTCAACATAGTTTGTAACTCTCATTACATGGTCTGACTGATAAAGGAACTTGCGGCTCGCTTCGTTGATGTCCGCTGTGGAAAGTTTGTTTTACCATAGGATTACGGTTAGGTTTTCTTAGCCATATCAGACGATATCAGTAATACAAAAAGAGAGGCGTGTGACCGCCTCCCCATGTAGCATTACTGCGTACCGTCAGGATGTTTATTGCTGGTAGGTTGCTCCTCAGCAGAGCCTACTTCCTCTTAACATCCTGATACAAGGATATAAAACTAAAGTTAATTAATAATGAATTATCCAACTTTGTTTGGATTTTAAATGGAAAGTAGTATGGCAGATAACAGGAAACATACAAGGGTGGTGAATATCCATAAGGAGGCATACGATGTGTATATCGGTCGTGCCGGTAAAGGGCAGGACGGGTATTTCGGTAATCCGTTCAGGCTGAAGCAGGACATGGACCGGGGCGGGACACTGGCCGGATTCCGCGAATATTTTTACAGGAGGCTGGCGAACGATGCGGAATACAGGAGCAGGGTTCATGAGTTGCAGGGAAAGACTCTGGGATGCTTCTGCAAACCGCACCCATGCCATGGGGATATTATCAAGGAGTACCTTGACAGGATGACCGGGCGTGGCGAGGACATAGAGATCGGTACAATTTTCTACAAGGGCAAGGCATACCCGTCACGTGAGATTACGACCGGCATGGAAACCTATACGATATCGGTGGAGGAGCTGGGGCATGAACTGGAAGATGACATGCGCAACCTTTTGGGTGAAGCCGTCGGACAGGACGAGAATATCTGTTACTATTGCACCAACGAAGAGCTATGCACGTTGACCGACAGGGAAATGGACAAGATTATATACGGATAGACAACAGACTGATATGGAAACACCTATTAAGGTAGTGTTCAGACGGTTCAAGGAGGGCGGGGTAATCGCCCTCTTTCCATATATACCGTGGAACGAATCCGAAAATACAATCACATTCTACATGCACGCGGGACAGCATGGCGCAGCCGATTACAGGGGAATCATCTCCGGGACACTGCCCGCGACGGAAAAGGAATACAAGAGCCTGCTGGCAGAACTGAACTCCATCGGATACGACAATCTGCATGTATTGGAACGGGCCCATGCAAGACAGAAGTTTTTCTTATAATTCTATTAAAATGAAAAAGATAACATTGAGCGAATACAATTCCACACCGAAGGATTACCGTGGAATATGGACCGTAGAGCGTCGGGACTTGCCGGATTGGGCGGAAATGCGCGAAAAGTACATGGGCAAGCGTACCCTTATGGTATATGATAACGGCACAAAGCTGCTTGTCGAAGGGCTGGGCCTTGAAATCGTGGATGACAGTTCATGGAAAAAGCCTGAGGAAGTCAGAAAGGAAATCGGCGGCAGATATCTGGAATACTACACGAAAAAAGGTCATGATCCTCATTACGCGGATTGCATGATACGATGAAATGATACATTGGAAACGACAGGGGCCAGAATCGCCTTGACTATGGATACCGGTACAGAAAAGGATGATGAAATATTCTTCTACTGCGACAGCCTGAATGATTTGAAATCGTTGGCAGATAAAGGTGGGGAAGGTTTTGTCATAGCCGGGTGTATCGGTTTCGGAGCTTACGAAGAACTATTATAAACGACATTAAATATTCATATTATGAGAATCGATTGTCAGAAACATTACGACAAGGTAGCGGAGTACGCCAAAAGTATCGGTGACACAACATTTCAGAATTGTATTGACTGCCTCAAGCAATGGGAAACCAATTCTCAAGGAGTGTATGAAATTGAACTGTATTACGACTGTTCGCCGTATTCATTCGGATTTGCACAAGTGGCTGCGGACGGAAACAGGGGGATTGTCGGAGGGCTGCTGTATCATGGCAGACCGGATGAATCTCTTGCCGTAATGATCGGAAAATCTTTCCACGGCTGGAGCATACATACTTAAAACCTGCGACTGCCATATTGAGCGGATATGGTGGAGAAGTGATCAGATTTGGATTGCCTATGCACTTTTTCACTCATTTTTTGTCACTTATCCGGTCTTCAAGCCGCTGAATCGGAAAAATTAATCCCTGTATTTGCAGGATTAAAACAAAAAAATACGGAAATTCTGCAAAAATACCGAATTAAATCCTTATATGGCAAATTAAAATTTGAAATTGGAGTTTGCAAAACTTTCGCAGCCGATATGGTATAAAAACAAGAAATCCCGGCCGTAAATGACCGGGACTTCTCTACTTCCTTTTTGTAGTGCAGATGCGACGACTAAGCTCGCACGGGCACTTTTAACGCACAAAAGTAAGCATTATTTTTATACCCAATCGAATTTATTGCAAAAAAACAGGGCAACCGCATCAAAAGATCAAGCTGATAGTCAATGTTTGTCTTCAGGACACCTTGTCCGTCTTGATATTCCTATCCGACCACGCATTGAATTTCAGGAGGAACAAACCGTGAAGAGAGGCGATCTTGATATTGAACTCGTCATCTATATTGACAGTTATGGCTTCCGCCAACACTTCATCAAAACCTTTTACAGACATCGCAATCCTTTTTTCAGGCGGCCAATAGAAGTTATCGTCTTCCTTAGCGACACCATATGGAACAACATCCAGTTAATATTCACCATAGTTGGCGTGATGTATTTGGCTATCAGCAATACGGGTTGTTTTTCCGTAGCCGCCAACATCCTTGATCGGCTTACAATATTCCCGATAGTCGCGGTTGTCACTGTGTTTTTGACTTCACATAGAAAATCCACATTCATAATTTGGATGATTGCATCAAAATTCTTGTATGGATTGTCCTCTTTTTGAATGACTGTTTTCGGGGGGGGTAATGCCAATTTTTCCCGCAATGCTTCCAATTCTGAATTTAATATTTCACGTTCTGCCAACACCATAGTTTGTTCACTATTTGTTTGTGTTCATTAAAAATGAACAGCTACCGCACAACAAACAGCCATACCCGTTTATGAGCCATAACAATGGGAATTGTCTGTATTGGATAAAACAAGGAAAAGTACCGGATTATCCAATACAGATAGTAGCCGCCCATAGACAAAGTTGTCTCTGCATTGATACAATGACTATGTAAAAGTAGTCAGAAAATGAAGATTTTTGTGTACTCATTAGGCTTTTCAATACCGTCATGGTATCTTATTCCATATTCCTCTATAAAAATCCGTCACAAGCCGCGCTTCCCTTACCAAGTCCCTTCGGGGAAGGTAACCCGGAGGGCGAATACCTGCACGTTCAAGCCTCCGGTTTTCGGGACATAAAATTCCCTGCGGTAATTTTCCGCCCGAAAAAACGTTCCGGTATTGCCGTCCGAGTTGCGGAAATGTCCGGGACTTGGCAAGCGAAGCGACCTACGACGCATAATACAAGGTCAATAAAAAAATCCGACGGGAGATATTTTGCCTCATTATAATATCCCAAAGGGGCACGCCATCCGTAGTTTTCCAAACCAAATCTTCTTCCTGTCCCATCAGGAGACGCCTCAAACGGGGGACAAGGGCTTCGCTCGCTCCCAACTCTGCATATTACAGTTTTTCTTTCGCTGGTTTCGTGTCGCCCATGTGATTTTCTGCCGTTTTTTCTTGCTTCCGGGCTGCCATTTGTACTTTTTTCTTCTCTTCCGCCCTTTGGTCCGGCGCTTTTTCCATGTTTTCCCCATTGATTTTCCCATTTTCCCGCCCCGCCTTTTCCCACCTGCGGTGAAACAGGATGACATCCGATGAAATGTATAGTATAACGTATTGAAACATAGTGATTTATCAATTTTTCGCCTATATATTTGCAGAGACAACAACAGTTATCAACGTTAAAAAAACAAAGTTATGGCAAAGAAAAACGTGAGGGACGAGCCCCTCAAACCGCAGGTCACCGAGAACGAGCAGATGAGTGACATCATCCTTATCCTCGACAAGATGGAGCTGCTCCTCCAGGCGGTCAGCAAACTCGACAAGGACGGCAGGCACGAAACAGTGCCGGCGGACAGGAAGCACCGCAATTCCTTCCTCAAAATCGACCGCTACGCCAGCATGTTCGAGAATTTCCTGAAGAACTTCTGGAGCCAGCTCAAGGACCCGACACGCTTCGGCATCCTCTCCGTCAAGGAGAAAGCGCTGGACGACCCGAAAGTGCGGCAGGCCATCGAAGACCTCGCCGCCGGAAAAAAGACAGACGCGGTGGAAGAATTCCTCAAGCAGTACGAGATTGTCCCCCGCGACAAGGGAAACCAAAGTATCAACCATCAAAATCAAGAAGAAATGGCAAAAGAAAATGAAACACAGCAGCAGGCCGCCCAAGGCGGAGGCACGCAGCAACAGCCCCAGTACCGCTACAACGAGTCCATGATCAACTGGGAACAGCTGAAGAACTTCGGGCTCTCCCGTGAGGAACTTCAGGAGCGGGGACTGCTTGACCAGATGCTCAAGGGCTACAAGACCAACCAGGTCGTACCTATCAGCATGAACTTCGGCTCCGCCGTACTACGCACCGACGCGAGGCTCTCGTTCCAGCAGTCCCGCTCCGGGGACATCGTGCTGGGCATCCACGGTATCCGGCAGAAACCCGACCTCGACCGTCCCTACTTCGGGCATATCTTCTCCGACGAGGACAAGAAGAACCTGCTTGAGACAGGCAACATGGGGCGTGTCGTGGAACTGAAGAACCGTAACGGCGAGTATGTCCCCTCTTTCGTCAGCATCGACAAGCTGACCAACGAGGTGGTGGCGATGAAAGCCGAGAATGTCTTCATACCACGTGAAATCAGCGGGGTGAAACTGACCGAACAGGAACAGAACGACCTACGTGAAGGAAAGAAAATATTCATAGAAGGAATGACAGCCAGATCGGGCAACCCGTTCGACGCCCACATCCAGGTCAATGCCGAGCGTAGGGGCGTGGAGTTCATCTTCGAGAACGACAAGCTCTTCAACCGGCAGTACCTGGGAGGCGTGGAACTGACCAAGAAGCAGATCGACGACCTGAACGGGGGCAAGGCCATCTTCGTGGAGGGCATGAAGCGCAAGGACGGGGAAGTGTTCTCCTCCTACGTGAAGCTTGACGAGGCGACAGGCCGCCCGTCCTACACCCGCTATAACCCCGACTCCCCTGAAGGCGCACGGGAAATCTACATTCCGAACGAGATCAACGGCGTGAAAATCACTCCCGAGGAGCAGAAAGAGCTGCGTGAAGGGAGGCCCGTCTTCCTCAACGGCATGGTGAATCGCAGGGGCGAGGAATTCTCCTCGTTCATCAAGGCGGACCTCGAAACGGGCCGTCTGAGCTACTCGCGCACCCCGGACGGTTTCGACCAGCGCGAGGAGTTCAAGATACCGTCCAAGGTATGGGACGTGGAGCTTACCCGCAAGCAGCGTGCCGACCTCCAAAGCGGCAAGGCGGTACTGGTCGAGGGCATCAAGGGCTATGACGGCAAGACCATCTCGCAGTACGTCAAGGCGAACTTCAACCAGGGACGGCTGGACTTCTACAACGAGAACCCCGACCGCAGACGCGACGCCTCGCAGCGCAACGTGGTGTCCGCCACACAAAGACAGGGAGAGGAAAACCGCCAATCCAGAGGCGCGGGCATAGCCTGAGAGTCAAAGCAAAACGAATGTTGAATCCAAAAAAATCAGAACATGGAAATGAACAAGGAAAACAACACGCCTTTCAAGGCGGAAGACGTGAACTGGGACGAGCTGGCCGCCATCGGCATCTTGAAGGACGAGCTGGAAATGGCCGGGGAACTCGATACGCTGCTCAGCGGTGAGAAAACGAACGTGGTATCGCTCAGCTTGGTGCTGCTCGGCGTGGACGTGGTGATGGACGCCACACTCCAGCTGGTACGCAAGGACGGCGAGCCGCTGCTCGAAATCCTCGGCATCAAGCCTGTTGGACAGTAACTCCTCCTTTATAATATGTAAACCGAATGTATAACCGCCGTTTCCCGTCCCTCTGCACGCCGGCAAGCGGGAAACGGCTTAATTCTTATCCGAATCATGATAGCAATCATAGCAGAAAAACCGAGTGTCGGTCAGGAGATAGCCCGTGTGGTCGGGGCTACAGAGAAAAAGGACGGCTACATAACAGGAAACGGCTACATGGTGACATGGGCACTGGGACATTTAGTATCACTGGCATTGCCGGGAACATACGGTTACACGAGAACCACCGCCGAAGACCTTCCGATGCTTCCTGAGCCGTTCCGTCTTGTGGAACGGCAGATACGTACGGACAGGGGAATGGTGACGGACATCGCCGCCGGCAAACAGCTCAAAATCATTGATGAAGTATTCTCCAAGTGCGACAGCATCATCGTGGCGACCGATGCCGGGCGTGAGGGGGAACTCATCTTCCGGTGGATATATTCCCACCTGGGCTGTACCAAGCCTTTCAAACGCCTGTGGATCTCCTCGCTTACCGACGAGGCCATCCGAAAGGGGATGGCGGACCTCAGGGAAGGACATGAATACGACAGCCTCTATGCGGCCGCAGACAGCAGGGCGAAGGCGGACTGGCTGGTGGGCATGAACGCCAGCCGCGCGTTGGCGACAGCCTCCGGTTCAGCGAACAACTCCATCGGACGGGTGCAGACCCCGACCCTCGCCATGATATGCGCACGCTTCAAGGAGAACCGTAACTTCGTTTCCGTCCCGTATTGGCAGCTGCATATCACGCTGAAGCAGGGAGAGGCGCACCGGCTGTTCATCCATCCGGAGCACTTCGGGGACAAGGAAGCGGCGGAAACGGCATACGGACGCATCATTCCCGGCTCGGCGGTGACAATCACCAAAGTGGAGCGTGGTACGGTTTTCCAGCAGGCCCCGCTTCTGTATGACCTGACCTCCCTTCAGAAGGACTGCAACATCCACCACGACCTTACGGCGGACAAGACACTTTCCATCGCCCAGTCCCTGTACGAGAAGAAACTGGTCTCGTACCCGAGAACGGGCAGCCGGTACATACCCGAAGATGTCATGGCGAATATACCCGCCTTGCTGGAAAAAATCATTGCCATGCCTCTGTTCAGGGAGTACGGACGCACTTTCGACTTTTCCGCTCTGAACACCCGGAGCGTGGATGCCACGAAAGTGACCGATCACCATGCCCTGATTACCACGGGTGTCGTTCCCGAAGAGTTGTCCGAGGCGGAATCCGCCGTCTACACGCTGATAGCCGGCAGGATGCTGGAAGCCTTCTCCCCCCGCTGCGAGAAGGAGCGGCTGCTCATGGAGTGCGTGTGCGGGGGCATGGGTTTCCACTCCCGCTCCGCCTTCATCGTCAACCCGGGCTGGCGGGCGGTATTCGCCCGGAAGGAGGACCGGGAAAAGGACGAGTCGGAAGATGGCGGAGGAACGGCCTTGTTTGCCGAAGGCGGGCTGGTTCCGCTCTCGGGTCGCGGACTATCGCAGAAAAAGACCCTGCCCAGGCCGCTTTACACGGAAGCCACGCTGCTTGCCGCCATGGAAAACTGCGGAAAGGACATCACGGACGGAGAGGCACGTGAGACTGTCAAGGATTCGGGTATCGGCACACCCGCCACCCGTGCCGCCATCATCACGACCCTGTTCAAACGTGACTATGTCGAGCGTTCCGGCAAGAGTATCCTGCCGACGGAAAAGGGGCTGTACCTCTACGAATCGGTGAAGGACATGATGGTAGCCGATGCGGAGCTGACCGGCACATGGGAAAGGGCATTGGCACGGATAGAGGGGCGTACCCTCGATCCGGAAAGCTTCATGCTCTC
>OHNX01000134.1_pt1 | contig 38233 bp, 44 predicted proteins | sample 1569691 | NCBI WGS metagenome assembly OHNX01 (sample SAMEA3879507, study PRJEB24766) | human gut metagenome | biome: human-associated habitat; feature: feces | place: USA | collected 1985/1987
TCCTGTGGCAGTGATTCTGCCTCTCCATTAATATATGACTTAACCTGTGATATAAGTGCTGCCTGCTTTGTATCATCATTAAGATTCTTAATTATAATCAACGGCTTTTTATCCTCAACAGTCAATGATATAAAATATGAAATATAATCAATATACTGTTCTTCTCCAATAAGTATTATTCCCTTTGTCTTATCGTCGTCTATATTTTCATTAATTTCTTTAACAGCCTTTAACATACCAGATACTGAATAATCTGACATCTTATCTGTACCCAATATATATATTCCATGATTTTCATTATCTTCTTCTGATAAAATTCTTAACAAGACGATAGCCCATAAATAGAAATTAGCTCTTTCTACACTTGTATCAGAACGACATGCAATTGTCACTAGTTTATGATTATCTAGAGAATACAACAAAATATACTTAATATCTTTTGTGATTCCATTATCCTTGATATCATACACAACACCTAGATTTTCACTTGAACAAAGCATAGAATTAATTGATACATCATATTTTGAAGAATAAGAGTCTTGCATTTCTTATTTACTTCAGTTAAATCATCTTTATAAGGTCCTTCATTAAGGAAATCACTTTAGATAATTTAAAACAATTATTCATTAAACAGTTATAATTTACATTGACAAAAAAAGACACCAACTTTGTGGATGTTTAGTCCTTAAGTTGATGCCTTTGAATTCTTACTGATTCAATTATTTTCCAAAATATCTATCTAATAAACCTTTTTATGCTTTACCATGTCTTGCTTCATCTCTTGCCATTTCATGAACTGTATCATGAATTGCATCTAAGTTTGCAACCCAAAAAATCGCGTAAAATCAAGGTTTTTTTATAGAAAGTGACAATAATTTTAGTGACAATGCCACACTATTTTATATTCCTAAAATTGCAAACTGACAAAGAAAGTCACCAAAAAACACAAAAAAAGGAACATAAAGGAGGAAACAATTATGCCACGATCTAAAAAATCTTATCCAGGGGTTTTCCAAACGGATGACGGCAATTTCGGTTATCGTTTCGTTGTCACTGTAAACGGTCACCAAAAGACAAGAAAAAAAGTTAAAGATGAAAACGGGAACCCATTCAAAACGAGGATACAGGCCGCTAACGCCCGCGCCGTCGATATTGAAAAGACGAAAGCCGGAGTAATTGACAAGCCTGTGTCGTTTCCAAAAGTAACCGTGTCTAAAGTATACACCGACTACAGGAAAAACGGAACCACCGGAAAAGCATACACTACGTTATTGAAACAGGACTCTCTCTGGGAGAACCACATCAAGGAAAAATTCGGGCGCCGCATTATATCGAAAATTACGGCAGCAGAGATTGATGATTTTCTATCAGACCTATATTATAAGGAAGGGTATTCTTACGGATACGTTGAAAGCTTTATAAAGTTTTTCTACCTATTATATGGGCAGGCTTTCACCAGAGGATATATAAGCGCGGATCTTTATGCCCGCATGACGAAATCGAAATCTTCAAAGATTCATATGCCTAATAAGAAAGTCGATGAAGATGACGACATACGCTTCTTTAATGAAAGCCAACTAAATACCCTCGATGAATATTTTCATGGGACCAACGCAGAAACAGCCTATATGCTGGGCCGTTATTGTGGCTTACGCATCAACGAGTGCTATGGGCTGAAATGGGACCACGTAGACCTGGACAACGGCACAATTAGAATTGACCGACAAATGCAGTACCAGGAAGGGCTGATAAAGCTAGTTCCTGTGAAAACGAGAAATGGCGTCAGGACCATTTTTATTCCAGATGTGCTAGTCCTATATCTTAGAGAATTAAAGCAGAAGATAGACGGACTCGAAAATGAAGCGGAAAGAAAGCAGAATCAGACAATGATTATAGACATAGACGGAAAACAATTTTCTTCTCTTTCTCTCGTCAATTGCCAGTTAAACGGGAAAATACAAACGAACAATTCTATGAAATACCATAGCAGGAAATTAGCGGGAGAGGGCTTAGATTTTAAATATCACTGGCTGCGCCATACATACGGAACAATGATGGCTGCGATGAATACGCCGGAATATCTGCTTTGTTCGCAGATGGGGCACGCTAGTTCACAAGTTACTCACAAGTATTATGTGGCCCTCAGCAAGCCTGGTATTGACGTTTTACGCGACCGCCTTAACAAGTTATAGCGTAATAAGAAAAGTGGCTGTATCGGGCTGATTTTGCGTTCTGCGTTGTACTGTATCGCGCAAGTGTACTCTATAAAGTTGAACACTTCAAGCGCGCGATATATACTCAATACGTACCTGCGCACTTTTGGAATTAGTGCATCTATAATTTACGCAAAAAACCCCGGGGAATTTATCCCCGGGTTTCTTGTTTTTAAAGCAGTTTGTTTACTTCTTTCTGTACTTTCTTATAGTTATATCCCGCTGCTTCAAGCTTTTTCTTACGATCTGCACCGTTGCCCCACTTGCCATTGATTACCTCTTTAGCAATTGCTGCATAATTAACGCTTGAAGAACTACCGCCAAGCATTTCATTTACACGTTTCTGCACGGCATCGTATTTATCGCCTAGCGCCTTCTTACGTGCGTCACCTGAACCGAACTCGCCAGCGATAACACGTCTTGCCAGTGCGTCAATGTCAACGTTTGAAGAAGAACCACCAGCCAATGAATTAACTTTAGCCTGTACCTCTGAATAGTTATATCCAGCCGCCTCTAGCTTTTGTTTTCTTGCGTCACCATTACCCCACGCACCAGCTAACACTTCTTTAGCAATCTCTGAAACTGATTTCTTAGCAGGGGCAGAAGCTGTCCCGTTTAAGATTTCATTAACTCTTGCCTGCACGGCATCGTATTTATCGCCTAGCACCTTCTTACGTGCGTCACCTGAACCGAACTCGCCAGTAATAACACGTCTTGCTAATTCGTCGATTGTTCCCGATACGCTAGGAGTTGAACCACCGCCTGGTGCTGTATTGCTGCTATACTTTGGAACAATGAATCCTCTAATATATCTGCCGTTTACAGATAATTCACGGCGGGCAACCTTTCTTCCCTTATTGCCTTCAATAACATGAATAACACCGCCGGATGTGTATTCTACAACACCGACATGATCTGGATTTCCTGTATTGTCTCCAGCGCCGGAATCCTGCCAGTCATAAAGAATAATATCCCCACCCTGTGGAACATAACCATCGTTTTCAACCCAGATTCCTTTAGCCTTTGCGCCTTCGATCATATAATGGCATGATACCTCAAGTGGAACCGCGTCTGTGTTACCAGTTGCAATAGCAGCAGCACTAACAGTGCCAGCGCACCACTCGTCGGAGTACTGCAATTTATAGCCTCTTGCCCTTGGTGTGTGTGAATTGTAAATGTCGATGACCTCTCTGAATGATCCGTCTGCCTCATTCTTTCCAATCCAGGATTGCATTTTAGCAACCATTGCCTGTCTACTTCCCATTTCATTGCCTCCATTTCCAGCATTTTCTGCGTTATCGTATGATGTAAGATTGTAAAGCTTAATAATCTGCATAAGACTATCAACGTATGTAGAACTTGTGGCGTAACAATCGTTTCTAATGGTCTCAATGTATTTTTGAGGGTCTGTAATACCTTTCAGGTTTTCATATCTTGAAAGCTGGATAAACTCAAAATATCCCTTGACCCCGTTTTCCATGCTGTCATATACGCGAAAGTTATCTTTAATAGTTGTAAGAGTGCCCGCTGTGTACTCTTCCTGCGTTGTCATATTAACGCTGGGGCCCGTCCATTTTGTGCCGCACTTCATACCAAAATAATTGTGATAATCGGCAGCAAGTTTGCTTTTGCCCCATCCACTCTCTAAAATCGCCTGGGCGATAATAGGACTGTGAACACTGATTCCGTATGAACTGGCATACTTCTTCACATATTTCGCAATATCGCTAACAAATTTATGTTTATTTGCGTCTAATAGCATGATCTCATTCCTTCTTTCTTTGTGTAATAACATATATAAAAATGTATATAAAATAAGGGACAAAACCAGCAATAAAAATAATACCTGGCCTTGTCCCTTTTTTAGACCTAAATTTAGAGATATACCTAAATTTATCCCTATTTCTAGGTCTAATTATTGGGTAATTATTCGTCCCCGTTTTCGTCCCCTGCATTGTCCCCGTTTTTGTAATTAATATTAGAGACCATTAACACCGCACCGAGGAAAGCCCCAACAGCTGTGATAGTCTGTGCGATTGCGTCTGCGTATGGTAAATCCCATAATGGGAAAACAGAAGCAATGAAAGTAGAAGCTGCAGGAAGTACAATAATTGCAACCCATTTCAAAATGTCATAAATTTTATTGTTCATAATAATGAACCTCCTTGTTATTTATTATTAATGCCCATGTCTTCACGTAAAAGCGAACTGTCTTTTTCTCTTGCGCCTTCATCTGATACAACGGGCAATGTAATACAATATTTATATCCGGCCTCTCCGTCTCCGTTCCCTCCGAGTGAATTGTACGGAACAAAAATTGCGTCCAACGTTGCCTTTTCTTTTAGCGTGATAGCCTGACGCCTTGCAATTTTATCCGTCATAAACACCAGCTTGTCATGCCCTATACCAATAAGAAGCTGTTTAATTCCGTCGTTTTCTTTTCGAGTCTCGACCAGGATTTCATTTAATTTCTTAATCGTTTCATCATGCTTTTCTAGTCCGTCTTTTAATTCTTGATAACGGTTGTCGCTTTCGTCGTTTTTCTTATCATGCCTTGTGATTAGATACTGAATGAATGTGAAGAACGCCCCGGAACTGATCACCGCTATAATTACATCCTGTGTCAAAGGCTACACCTCCTTCCAGCCGTATACACCAGGGGCCCATACGTTGTTATCGATCGTAGATTCGTATGTTTTCCCGTTGTACGTTACACGGTCACCTTTCATATATGGGTTAGTACTTCCTGGCTGTTCCCAGTCAGGGATTTTACTTTCATCAGGTATAAGAACCTTTGCAAAAAGAGATACGGCTGCGTCAGGTGTCCATGTTGCCTGGCTAGTGTGTGCTTGTAGTACTTTATACAGCACGTCGTTATATTGGACCCTATCATTTACAGCATAGCTTGCCCCAGCTTCCCATAGTGGGAAAATCTCTGGGGCTTGCAAAGCCTCTGCATCGGAAAGTCCCGCTGCAGCTTTCTCGATGATTGGGCGTAAGCGTTTCGCTTTTTCTAAAAAGTAATTTGTTTTATTCATCGCCAACACCTCCCACGAGAACGTCGTAAGCAGCAGCTTTTTCTTTTATTGTCTGCGCCTCGTCAATATATCTGTCGGTTTCTGTATATGTTCTATTAACACCTGGCGGATCTATAGCCTGGACATAATCGCCCTCTGGAACTCCGCCATGGATGTAAAAGCCTTCATCAGAATATGTCTTAATCGAACCATTTTCTAATACTTCTGTTTTAATCATCGTTTACACCTCCATATATATGTCAGGAAATCGCCTCAATAACAGAGGCGTAATTACTCCAGTTAGTCGCTGTTTTGTATGTTTCGACCATAGAAGGATCGACATAAATTTTACCTGTGCCGTTGGCGATAGGGGTATCACCAAATACATTTGAATCTTCAAGTTTAATCAAAGCAGCCCCTCTTATTGTTAATTTTGATAATTTTTCATTTCCGGAAAATGCCTGCATGCCTATACTACCTACATTTTCATTCAAAGAAATATCTATTTCTTCGCAATTAACATCCCTACAAAATGCGCGTATACCGATTGTTTTTACATTACCGAGAGTAACTTTTTTTAATTGAGAAACACCCTCACATGCGCTTTGACCAATAGTTATTGCTTTTGGCAAGTACAATTCAGTAATTCCATGGGCATCTTCTAAAGCGTTACTACCTAACGTTTCTACATTCTGTATATTTATTTTAGACAACATGTTGCAGCCCGCGAACGCTAATGAACCAATAGTTGTTGCATTTGGTAAATACACCTCTTGTAATTTATAACAATAAGAAAAGCAAACACTACTTACTGATGTAACATTTGGTAAATACACCTCTTGTAAATTATTACAAGAATAAAAGCAATATGAACGTACTAATGTAGCATTTTCATCTCTAACAGATGTAACATTATAACTTAACAGGTCGGCATATTTTTGAAAGCTATCAAGTGCGCTAGGAATATCTCCAGCTTTAATCATTTCAGTTGATCCTAACTTGTTTCTAAATGCATCAGTAATAGCTGTCCATGTTGCTTTTGTCATATAAACCAAGTCTGCCATATCTACACCCCCTTACATTCCAGTACTTTCTGCGTTGGTAAATTGTGCCAACACTTCGTTTGTGATCAAAGCTTTGTCTGTATCTGTTAAAGTATAAGCTGGCCCCTGTTTTCCTGTGTCACCTTTTGCCCCGTCATTGATTGTTGCGATTGCGACACCGTCAACTTTTACGGTTGTTACAGTTCCGGCTTTTGTTGCTGTCACACTCGGTGAGTGACCTGTAGCCCCTGTTTCACCTCTTTCTCCGGCGTTGACTGTAGCAATAGCTACACCATCAACTGAGATTGTTGTTGCTGTCCCAGCCTTTGTTGCTGTTACACTTGGGGAATGTCCAGTAGCACCTGTGGCCCCGTCTGAGATTGTAGCGATGACGTTTCCATCTAGTGAAAACTTTGTCTCTGTGCCTTTTCTAGTTGCCGTAATAATAGGGGAGTGTCCGGCTTTACCAGGAATACCCTGAGGACCCGTTTCCCCATCGTAGATAGTTGCTGTCGCTTTACCATCTATTGAAAGTGTTGTTGCATTGCCTGCTTTTGTTGCTGTGACAGTAGGTGAATGTCCGTCTTTACCTGCGACGCCTGTGGCCCCGTCTACTCCGTCGTTAATTGTTGCAATAGCTGTCCCGTCAACCTTTACAGTTGTAACTGTCCCGGACTTCGTAGCTGTAACACTCGGTGAGTGGCCATCTTTTCCGGGAATACCACGAGGGCCTGTCGCCCCGTCTACCCCGTCATGAATATCAATAACTTTCACGCCGTCGGCGTAAATTGTAACTGTCGCCCCTTCTTTAGTTGCTGTAATTTTTGGAGTATGCCCATCAATACCATTCTTACCACCAGCAAGAGTAGCAATAACAACCCCATTGGATAAAATCTCTGTATTATCTCCAACAACTCGTGCTGTGATCTCTGGTTCTGGGCCTCGATCACCTGCTGGGCCTCGTTCCCCATTGTAAACTTTCGCCTTAGTCGTTCCAAACGGATCTGTAATATAAATTGTTGCCCCGTCTTCGTCCTGTGTAACCTTAGCGCCAACATCAAATTTTACAGCGTCAACAATGCGTCCGCATTCTTCTGCATATGCGCGGCACGCTTCTCTGTAAGTAATAATATCGTCCGGGACTTCGATATAGTCACCATAGATATATCCAGTTCGATCGTTACAGATATAAAAAGTATTTGTGCCTTTTGTTTTTTCTGTCTCGCTATTACTGAATACAAGTCTAATAGGACAAACATCTTTTTCATTAAAGATATCTTTATCAATGATGGCAGCAAAACCGCTTTCATTAGCAAAAAGCTTAACAACATTATTGTCAATCAAAGCGATATGCGTATCGAAGTCTGTTGTCTTATCGTCTGTAAAGATAACAAGTTCATCTGTTTTATTGCCATCTAAATATCTGAGAATCGGTACAACAGATGTAGTTACACGAAAATCATTCATATAAACTTTTGCCATTTAAAATACCTCCTTAGTAAACATTAGTTCCTGTCTTGCCTGCAATCTCTGCAATGGTTTTTGAAAGCGTCTTTTTAGATGTTCCGAGTTTAATGGACTTGTATTTCCTAGTAAGCACATTGTAAGTTGTCTCTGTAATACGCATTTCTTCATTCACCCCTAATTCAGGGAAAATAACGGAAATTTTACGGCCACATGTTGCCTTACCTTCATAATTTGCAATACTACAACTTGTTGTAACTTCTGGGCTTGTTGAAAGCGTTGGGGCAGCGGCAATTAACTGTGCCTCTGTTGGCTTTTTTTCAAACTGAGAAGATAGATCACATAATTGTGCTGCTTGCATAGGGTAAGCATCAACAGATTTTCTTTTATATGCCCAAACCTGTTCTTCAACTCCATCAACTTCTTTTTTCCAAAATAACACCTGGTTAGATTTTGCATTGTCCATATCAATTTCACGTTGAAAATCTGACATATTTACAGAGTATTTAATAGGTTCAAGTTCTGGATCTTCGTCGTTTACTTGATTTTCTTTGTAAAATTCCATCTCTGTATCTTTGTTGTATCGCCAATATCCTCCACCGAAATGATCAAGAATACTTCCAGTTGTTCCTTTCATATGATCTGCAATAGACTTAATAGAATCTGATACAACCCCATAATCATATGTTGTATTAGGAACCTTTATTTTTACTATCGATTCTCCAGTATGATTAATGAGTTTATATTTTGCGGAAGAATACCCAGATAAGATTTCAGCAATTTCATCAAAATCAATGTAACCAACAGGTTCAACATAAATATATCTAAGCCTTGATGAAAGGTGTTCCGCCTTTACAGTGATTTTGTGATCAATGGTATATTTTACGTCGTAAATTTCAAACGAAAACTTCGTATTCTTTAATACGTCTTTATAACACTTGATAATGTTCCCAATCACTAGATTTTCAATGTTATAATCAGAAATTGCACACACCATTGATAAAGTAAGGTTGCCGTTCATAACCTCTGTGACTTCCATACTTAAAATATTTTCAGGCTGTTTGATTTGTTCGCCCCAAATGTTTTCAGGGTCTCCCTTGAATAATTGGACTTCATTTAGTTCTAACATTTTCTCACCGCCTTTTAAATTCTGTAATACATTGGTGCAATTTGTACATTTTTAAAAGATGATACGCCTTCTACTTCAAGATCGTGACGTCCACCGCCAGGAATAACAAGTAAAGTTCCAGAAAGACCAGCGTATACTTTTTTAATCTTTGATAATTTATTATCCCACGTGCACGCCGTACCTTCTAAGCCGTTGAAATCAAAGCCAACTTCAGAAGTTGCTGCGTATCCTAGAGATTTGCTAACCGAAATATAATGTTTGTTACCTTCACAACCAAAGCTTTGTCCATATGTACCATCTGGGACATAACATCCAGACATTAAAATATATGCATCAAATTGTGTAGGGTTGTAAAATGGAAAATAAATATCATTAGTATATTTATAGTAAAAGTACGTTGTTTTACCCTCAACTACTGAGTTTGATGATTCCATTCTAAGATTTTTTGATTTGGCAACGTCAAAACCCAAAGTACATTTTACTCCATAATATTTTGTTCCATCTTTTCCAACCAATGGAATTTCAACAACCCCATCATTAGCATTTACTTCAATATCTTCACTTACTGTAGTTCCGTCTGATTTGTAGAAATTAACATATCTACATAAGAATCTTGTTACAGCCGGAATGAATGTAAATTTAAGAGTGCTTCCTGCGTTTGTAACTTTTGCATCGATTGAATATTCTGTACGATTGCTATATTGGTCAATAGTGTATGGACATAATACATAATCACGCGCTATCATACTTTCACGAAGGAAACGCTGAGGCTTGCAATTGAATTCGAGATCAAAAGATCCTGAGTCATTGCCTGTTCCTGTATGTGCGTCCGCTGTAAAAGGTCCCCTGAATTCCGCATAACGTACCTCGTCTGGGTGGTATTGGTCAATTAGTGTATGATATCCAGGGTTAGAAAATAAATACCCGCGCAACTTCTCAACATTTTCACCGAAATTGCTAAGAATATTACAGTCAGGATATTTTACTGTAACATTGTTCCAACCCCCATTATCAACAAGAATATCTCCGTTACGTCCCGGTACATGGATTTGATCGACATCTCGTGAAGGGGCCCCATAAGTCCCCTTCCCAAGAATAAACATCTCACAAGCGGCGCCAATATCGACGCCGTTAAATTCTAAAAAGCTATACCCATCTTTGAATGGGAATTGTTTCATATTATCGTATGCCATTAGTAGGCCTCCCTTCTTACGCGGTCAAAAATGACTTCCGCCACTTTGTCCGCAAGTGTTTCTGTATCTTGTCCCGGCGCGCCATATACATTGATAGTAGTAGCACCATAATTAGTTGTATTTCCTGATCCTTCGCTATAGTAAGATCCACTAGAAGCACCGACAATACCGTCAGTAGTGATTGTACCGTTTAATCCTCCAGAAATTGCCCCGGCTGCAAGTCCCGCTGCCTTCTGTAGCATAGGAATTCCAGCTTTAATACCGCTAGCAAGTCCTGACATCATGTCCGGCATGTATGTGTGGAAGTCGCTAAGTGGTCCAACATCTGGTTCTGAGAAATGTAAGAAGCTTCTGATTTTATTAGCAACTCCGCTAACAGCACTAGTTACTTTGCCTATAGCACCTTTGATGCCGTCTGCGATACCATCGATGATATCACGACCCCAGCGTAAAGCTTCACCAGGTAAACTTGTAACAAAGTTTCTCACTCTTCCGAAAATATCCGAAAAAATACCAGGGATTTTTTGAATTGCGAATTTTATCCCGTCAACCATACGGCCAACTGTATTCCCAATATGTTCCTTAATTGCGGTCCAAATTGATGACGCAATTCCACTAATACCATTCCAAATTGTAGAGAGTGCATTTCCAAGATTTGAGAAGATTTTCGAAGCATCTTCTTTTAGCTTTGTAAAATTTCCAGTCACAAGATCACATAATAATAATACGGGACCTAGAACGACATTTTTGATATACTCCCATGCACCAGCAGCGATATCTTTGATTCCGTTCCAAATTCCTGTGATTAGATTTTTCATGATATTAAATTCTGTTGTTACAAAATTTACGATTAACTGCACGACTGGGTTATTTAATATTGCGGTGAAAATCCCAACGAACATCGAATATATATTGTTCCATGTATTTATTACGGCATTTTTTACCTTTTCCCATACTGCAGCAATTGTTTCTGTGATTGTGCCCCAGTTTTTAATAATTAAAATGAGGGCGGCGATTGCCGCAACGATCCCCAATATAATCCAGGTTGTAGGATTTGCCATCATTATAGCGGTTTGAACAGCCATAACAGTATTGTATACAGTGAGTGCAGCATTAAGTACACCGAATGCAACGGCTACTGCCACTATAACATCTGCTAAACCCTCGATATCACCTACGTTGTCAATAATCAACGATAGACCATCAACAAAAAGCCCAATACCGTCACCAATTATAGAAAAGAAGCCTCCCCAGTCGAAAGATGAAATTCCGTTCACAATATTTGTGATAGCATCAGCGATACTATTTCCGATTGATTCCCAGTCCGCTGTTTGTGCCCACGCGATTGCTTGCTGCACTAAATTAGAAGCAACGTCAGCCAACGCTTGAAAACCTGGAAGCATTGCTGTTACAAGTCCATCAATATTAATTCCATCTAAGCTATCAGAAATACCAGAAATAGCACCAATACCTACTTGAGAAATCATGTCAAAAGCGGGCTGTAGCTTGTTTACAGCTGTTTCACGTAATCCATCCATCGCTTGATCAACAGTTTTGTATTCTGTCGCCATTTTTGTAAACTTGTCAGATGTTCCGGCTTTTTCAACAGCATTAAAGAAATCTGTAGTAGATACAGTTCCAGACTGAATATTGGTGATCAAGTCCTGAACACTCATGCCCATTTCAGAAGCAACGGCAGCCATACCAGCAGGGGATTGTTCAAGCATTAGCTTAAAATCTTCCCATGCGACTTTAGGTTTAGCCGCCATCTGTGTGGCTTGCTGTGAAAGCGTCTTCATAGCCTGTGCTGGGTCTGCAGAAGCAGCAGCAAGACCGCCGAAAGCCTTTACAAGGTTCTGCGCGCTTGCAACGCCTACCGCGTCAAGCTGTGAGTATGTAGAAGCCATATCAGAGGAACTATAAATTGTCGCCGTCGCAAAATCCTGCAATTCTTTTTTAACTGCTTGAATTTCGCTTTGGCTGTGTTTCGTACTAGCATTTGTCTCGAACGTCTGCCATGCTTTAGAAGATTCTGAAAGATCGCCCGACAAGCTACCAATAGCACCAACGACATTCTGAATACCTGATTTTAATAAGTTGAGTCCGCCAGTGATAGCACTAGACACTAAATTGGCCTTCAAAACACCACCGAATATACCGGCGTTGTTGCTTCCCTCTTTTAAGCTGTCGTCTGTCTTTCCGAGTGCCTCCTGTACCCTTTTCATCGCATCGTTAAAGTCCGATTCATCGCCTTCAATCTTAACAGAAAGTGTATAATTTGACGCCATACATTATAACCTCCTTCCTGGCTTATTTTTTCCTTGTGATTTTTCCCGCGTTTGCTGCGTAGATCTTTTTGATCCATCCGGCCTCGCGTTTTTCAATCTCCTCAATAGAAGATAATTTTTTCTTTTTATCATTTTCATTCACTACTGGCATTTTTTTACGCCATAATTCGCGGAAACGTTTTCCTTTTTTCCTATTCGCATTTGCAACAGCATTTAATACTGCGTTACGAATAAGAGTGGTATCAGATACGGTTTTATCTTCGTATGCTTTTTTTATGAAAGCTTTTTCCGTAGGCGTTAGTTCGTCATATTGCTTTCGTGAATAGTTAAAATGAACAACGAACCACGCAAAATCTATTTCATCCGCGTATGGTTCGATTTCCTTTATTTCGTCGGCTGAACGTTTATCAGTTTGGAAATACTGGTAATCCGTTAGCCTACGCGGAATAAAAAAGGGCAGTCCGCCTGAAGCTGTTTCTGAATTAAACCAACAACAGCAACGTATCCTTTTGTTTCGATAATCTCATCACAAATTTCTCTTGCTTTGCTAGGCGCGACAAAAATATCAGCGCCTTCTTCCTTTAGACCGTAAGAGAAAAACGCTTCTGTAGCATTAATAGACATTAGACCGCTGTTATCAGAAAGCATCATAGACATACTAGACTTACCGCCTGACGCGTTCTCAATCATTTTTAATCTGCCGATATTAAACTTTAATACATAATTTTTTCCGTTGTGTTCAAACATATTTCTGTTCTCCTTTGCTTTTTACATGTTTTTATAAAGAAAGCGGAGACAACTGCTTTAGTGTTATCCCCGCTGCGCAGCTTACTGCGGCTTTGTATCAGTAGAAGGGGTGTTTGCTGTAAGATCTACAAGTGCACCCATACCCTGTAGCGATACACTGTAAGTCATAGCATCGTCATATGGTGCTTCTAAATTATATTCTGTAATGCACGCAAGACCGCCAAAAAGGCCTTTTCCTGCTTTCTGATCATATACTTTGATACATACTGGGTTAGACTTTTCAAAAGCATCAGAAAGCGCCTTGTGTGCGTTTCCATCTTTAACATACACACCGCCGTTATCAATTGACCATTCTTTCATACCAGCGATAGAAGACTTCCAGCCTCCTTCTGTATCTTTAGAAGTGACTTCGATTGTATCAGCCGAACGGTTGATAGTTAATGATTGCTGACCTTCAATAGCAAGCAGATTAGCGCCTGTAGCGTCCCAGATTGCTAATACAATGTCTTTACCAGCTGTGGCGCTTGCTGCTTCACTGGAAAAATCACAATAAGCGTTGGCGTCAAATCCACCTTCGAAAATTTGTGACATATATTTTTTAGCCATTTTCTTATACCTCCATTTGTTTATTTGATTTTAAAGCCGTAAGAAATCTTGAATGAAAAACCCACGACTCCGTGTTTTTCGCCTGTCTCTTCGTCCTGAATTGTCTGTAATCCTTCATCAGTCTGCATAACTAGGACGTATGGGGCAGGAATAGTAATGTCCTCTGTCATAGTTTCTTCAATGTCTTCAATAAGCTTATACAGCGGGACAGAAGATTTTACCGCGTCGGCTATAACGTGGACCCATATAGTGTAGTTTTTACAAAACATTGTCTTTGTGTCCGCAGGTTCTACACTAACAACCTGTGCATATGAAAAAGGGGATACCGCATCAACCGGCACAACGTCGTAACACTTCATGTTCGTGTTTGCCTCAATCTTTGCTTTAACCGCCTTCACAAGTTCTGTAAGTGGAAATTGTTTTAGCATGTTGTATCACCCCTTCGCTATTTTTCTTATTGCGTCTATTAAATCCTCTTTATATATTGGTGCTTGTGTATCAACGTTATCTTTCAAGAAGTGCTGGCCCGGTACGAATCCGCCACTTTTTGTCCTATGCCCATACTCAACATGTGGGGCATACTCTTTAACATATCCCATTGTGTTTTTTTCAAATCTAACAGAAGATTTCAACTCACCATGTGGACCTCCTGGCCTAGTCGCCTCTGTAGAGACAGGTGTTCCACCTTTGCCTTTACGCTGTGCGCGCTGTACCATCTGCCCCATTTGCTTTGTCACTACATCATCAAAGCTTGCTTGTGAAAGCGCCTTTAATTGATTAGCTAAATGTTTTGTAGCATCAACGCTATACTCAATTTTCATTTCTGTGTGACCTCGCATGAATTACAACCCAGCGTTCTGATAACTCCAGGATCATTTCAATCGAATATTTCACGCCGTCAATCAATACCGAATCAACCCCGCGTAATACCTTGCGCGGAATCAATAAGGCATATTTCGAAGTGTTGCGTGTTACATCTGACCCGTATAGAGAAATTTCTTCCGCTGTCCATGGTGAAAACCTTGCGGAACATGTTGCTTTTACATCCCACCCATTGGGTGTAACGTTTCCTAACTCGTCCTCTGTCTCTTTTGGCGTTAACAATAGGCATTTTTTATACATCATAAGAATCGAACCCTTTTTGAACTTCCAACATTGTCGCTATTGCGGTATATCGAAAACTCGCTTTCATATTCTGATAAAATATCGTCAATAAATGTATCAGAGAAAACCCCCGAAGCATTTTCAGATTTGATACCCTCATAGTAACGTCTGCGGTATGCTTTAACAGAAGCCTCCGCACATACACCATAAAATAAAGCAGGAAATTCTTTTTCGCTTGAAATACCAAGGCGGATACATATACGATCAAGGACGGTCTGGGAGATTTCTCTCATGACCGCCTTGTCGCACAGTTCGCCTGTCATACGGCACTCAATACGCTTTTCAATTTCAGAAATCATATGTCATGCCTCCTTGTTCCGACTATTTGGCAGCAGCAATAGTAGCCTTTACAACACCAGTTGCATCTTCTGGATAGAAGACAACACCAGACATAACTAATGTGTTGATAGAAGCGTTGTCACCTTTTACATAGTGAGTCATACCAACTAAGCCTGTTTCGTCAGAAGTAAGACCGAATGTTTCAGCAACATCACCGTCTGCAGAAACGTAAGCCCCGTTGATATTTTCTTTTTCTGTAGCAATAACTGTACCAGCTGTAACAGATGGATCGATAATAACAGTTCCGAGACCTAAGAAGTCCTCAACGTATTTAAACCCGAAAGCATTCTGTGTTGTGATCTGCGCAGTTGCTAAGTAATCAGCAACATCTGTAGTATTCACAAAGAAAATAGGTTCAACGTCAATATCCGTGAAATAAGTAGATACAGCACCCCATGCAGCAGCAAGTGCACCCTGTAAAGTAGCAACCTTTGCTGTAGCTTTACCTGCACCTGTAGCAAGCATTGTATAGAAAGCTTTCTTTACGTCTTTCTGTACGTCTTTTGTAAGTAAGTCGTCAGTTTTATTAACTGCCTTGTCTTTTCCCGATCTCTGGATGGCCTCAGCTGTAGTCTGTTTGCGGTACTTTTTGAGATTGATTTCAAAAGAATTTGCTAAAGTTCTATCGTACTTTGTAAGCCCGATTGTTTCACCCTCAGCAACCTGATCTGGTGTAGTCTTTTTAGTGTACTTGTACTGCTTCACAAGGCTGCCTGTTGGCATTGGTGTAAGTTCTGCAACACCTAAGATAGCCTGTAATGATTCAACACCAGCAACTAATCTCTCGTTGTGGTCGATAGAAATAGCTGGTTCAATATCAGTGGTTACAATTGTGCCTGCTTCTACAGCAAACATCTGTCTTAAATATTTATTCATAGTTTTTATACCTCCGTTATATGTTTTTTGCGCTTTCGCGCTGCTTTCATGAAGTGAGAAAAGCCTAAGCGTTTCTATCTCATGAAAGCCTATGAGTAGTCTGTAACATCACAATGTATATATGTTAGAAAATGTCTCACGTAACAGATCTTTATACTCATTGAGTGTTACTGAAAAAGGTCAATGTGTTCTGCGATCGCTTTCTGACGTTCCGCGCGGTTAGTAATCTTTAAAATGTCCGCTTTCGTCAGTGTGCTTCCGCCTTTACCAGTTGCAGGGGCTTTTCCCTTTAAAGCGTCTTTAACGGCTGTCTGTACCGCTTCTTTAAATGCCTTTGAGAATGCCTCAACTTTGGCTTTTGTGCTGTCGGCGTCTTCTGCGATTAAGCTAGATACTACATCGTCAGGTACGTTCACGCCGTCATCGTGTAACATAGTTCTAGCTGTCTTTTCCATTTCCGCAATGCTATTTGCATGCTTTAATTCGTCTAATTCTTTCTGTAGTGTATCGCGTTCGTGTTCCGCTTTTTCCTGTGCGTTCATCCCAGCCAGCTTCTCAGCCTCGGAAATCTTTCTTTCCTGTTCTTTCTGCCACTTAGCAAACTTCTTATTGATAATCTCGTTTACGTCGGCGTCAGTGTATTTCTTAATATCCTTGTTGTCTGGTTCCGCGTTTCCATTCTTTCCGCCCTTGTCGTCGGCCCCTGGGTTTCCGCCTTTAGCGCCATTGTCGTCGTTCCCGTCGTTGCCTCCGTCTTCTGCGAAAATCTGTCTCAAATAATCTTTAAATTCCATAATTTAGTCCTCCATAATTTAAAGTCATAATGCTTGACTGTATTTTTCCATAGCTTTTAACGACTTCAACGCTTGGTCGCTTTTCATGACTCCCGCCAGGAAATCATAAAAAGGAAATATAAAAAGAAGCTGAAAAGCTTCTTTAAATAACTTTTACATGTTCGGGGTATCCGTCCTGTAACAGCCTCATACCCACCATAAACGCCTCCACAAGGAATAAACTCTTATCCCCTAGTTCTTCTAGGGATAACTCATAAAAACCCCTAGAAAGCGAAAATACAGGCTTCTCATGGGCAAGCTGTTCGATAGAGGCGGTTAATGTCTGTACCTGTGAAGTGACAGCCTCACATACAATATCTTTTCCGCGTTCTGCATATCCAGCATGACCGCTAACCGTTAATGTTTTCTGCGTTCTTTTAATCGTTATCATTGGCTTCACCACCCATAAGGAATTTTTCGAATTCCTCAAAACCGAAATTCTGTGATCCGTCGTAGCGTTTTACTTCTTTCCCGTCTTCTAAGAAAACGATCAACGGGATTCTAGCTACTTTATAAAATCTTGCCAGCGCCGGTTCTCTCTGTGCGTCGATAAAATCAACCTGTCCAGGGAAAACGGCAGCTAGGCCATCGAAATAATATTCTCTTAAGTGTTTGCATGGTCCGCACCAGCTTGCCATGAAGTACAAAAGCTTTCTTTCTTTTTTCACTTTTCTTTTTGCCATCCTTTTTTTAATCCTCCGTAAAATTCTTAATGATTTCAGCGGCTTCTTCTCTCTGTTCCGCTGTGTATTCTCTGCTTGTGATTCTGTCATTCAGCCACTTGTCCCAGTCAACGGCTGGTTCCGTGTGGCATCTACACCACGGGTGCATTGGCGGATAATTTGTACCATCGCTTGCCTCTGATATGTCGTATACATTGCCCTCTAATGCTTTGCAGTCACTGCACACGCGATTATCGCCGGCTGTACAATACCTGTATTGGTTAATGCCTGCCTCCGCGAAAGCCTCCGAATTTGCACGATTAAACATTCGCGTCCCCTCTGTATATAGAAGTCTGTAAGCACTTCTACGAGATACACCATCGAAACGGTCGCATATCTGCCTGCTTAGCTTGTCATAGCTGTCACCTCTGGCAATGCCTTTTGCGATATCGTTATTGAGATAATCCGCCAACTTTTCTCTGTTCGCCTTGAGTCGTTTCCCGAAGTCTGTATCTTTAATGATCTTCTGACCAACCTGTTTGGCGGCCCTACCGTCAAACTGATTAAAAGGGATCAGCCCTTGCACGCCTTCATAAGTGGAAATTGTGTAGGAGAGAAGGTGCTGTCTGATTAACGCCTCTTCCTCTGACGAAAGCCCTAATTGTTGCTTCATGATTGAAAGCTGTAGTCCCTCCAGGCGGTTAAGCTTGTAAATAGACTGACGGACAGGCCTTAGTGCTGCATGTTCCGGATGCAGCCTAAAGAAATTGTCCATGTCCTCATAAAGCATAGTCGCTTCTTCTTTAGTTAACTGCTTCATCATTTGGCGGTACTCCAGCACGTTGTCTCTGCCGTATGTCTGATAATAATAAGCAATCTCTTTTTCCAGTTTCTTTGATTCACTATCGTAAAGGCGGGAAAGCTTTTTCTTTAAAGCCTCCTCGCCTTTTTCTAAGTCTCTTTGCAACTCATTGAGTGTATTTGTGTAATTACTCATTCAGCCCACCGCCCGTTCTATTTGTCGGGTAATCGGTGCTATAGCTTGTCTTGTCTGCTTCAGCGTCAATCTTTTTGATTTCGTCCTTGGCGTCGTCAACGATAGACAATGCTTTCAGCTGTGTTTCCTTGCTTGTCACTCCTGAAAGCTGCGCTGCAATCTGTGCCTCTTCTAGCTGGTTAGCTGGAATGTTCTGTGTAAATTGATAATCAATAAACAACCAGTCGTCCGCTTTAGCGCTTGTAACCGGATTAGAACAGATCAGTCTATATCTGCGGTTCATGGCCCCGATAAACTTATTTTGCTTCATCTTTGCAAGATTTGACATTGCTAAAAGCTTGTATTTCAAGGCGATGCCAGAAGAAGCCCCGAAGTTCTCGTCTGAAATATTTGCAACCATTGCAATTTGGAAAATGTCAGTTCTTAAACGGTCAATAAGGTTTTCCTGTGTCGTGTCGCCGTTTGGTTTATCCATAAATTCAACGACAAGTTTTCCGTCCTCGATTCCGTCAAAGTTGATAATACGATCATCTCTAATCGTCTTCAGGTCCTCATCCTTAAGCTTAGCCCCCAAGATCTTCAAATATGCGTCCGCAAAATAATCAACGTCGTTTGCCTTTTCACTAAGCGCCTTGTTGTATGCATCAATCAATGATAAGACAGGTTCGAATAATCCAGTACGTTCCGCGTTTTCTAAGAATTCAGTAGCTGGGACTCCATCGAATCCATGCATTTTTTCGTACTGATCAAATTTGATACCGCCGTCTGCCTTAAAGTAACGCACTGTTTCATCGTCGGAAATTGAACCGCGTTTAATGTTGTGGTTGTCGGTATAAAGTCTTATGAAATAACGAGGCTGGGGTATAATGCTTTCATTATAGATAATAAAAGCATTCATAGGGGAGAGGACTGTAGAAGCTACTTCTCCCATTTCGTCGACATAATACATTTCATATACACTCCCGAAAATATCACATGTTTTCGCGATTTCTGCGTTCTGATCATCCATACTGTTGTATCTGTCGTATCTTTGCAAGAATTCATTAATTCGTTCATCATTAGAAGTAACCTTAATCGGGATCCCACAAAAGAATCCATTCATTGTATCAACAATGTATTTTGCGAAATTAGTTGCCAGGCGGTTGTCCGGCTTATATGACTTTTTCTTCGCCTGATGAAAGATTGCATAGTCAGTCTGATATGCATCATCTAAGTATTTATAATGCGATTGCACAAGCAGTTCATGCTGGCGGATGTATTCCGCAAGTAGTGCTGGTGTCATAACTTCATCGTCGGCAATTCGGAAGATCTTATCCTCTGCCTTGATGATCTTTCTGAAATAATTTTTTCTTTTCATCTTTATAATCCTCCCGAAATCCTGTTTCGATGCGTTGTTCCTTTTTCCATCTGTCTGATAAGCGATGCAGCACTGTCTGGGCAGTCGTCGTGTTCTGCGTTTTCAGTATAATCTAAAACCTGGTTCATATAATCACGGTCAGTTTCCTCCAGCCAGTAGATGTTTTTCCACTCACGACGAAGATATGTTGAAATCTTGACGTATTTATTCTGTTTCTCCTGATAAAGCTTCGGAACCATACCTCGCTGCTGTAATTCCTTAGCAAGATAACCCTTGTCGGCGTTCTTTTCATTGAATACAGTCCCTACTCTAAATCGGTCCTGCAACACCTGGATTTCTGTCAAGCAATCGTCAACGTGCTTCTGCCATGTCTTTCCAAGCGCGTAGATTTTGCCGTTGGCTTTTTTCATGATGGTATATGCGGTCCAGTCAGCCCCACCGTAGCTGGCGTCTATGTGAGAAACGCCTTCATAAAGTAAAGCTTCATCGGTGAAATAATTAGGCTTGCCGAACAATGCCTTGTCAGAAGCTATATGTTTCAATTCGTAGTTAGCAGCAAATAATGAAGGGTCCATACTTTCTCGTAGATCCCTTAGTTTGCTTTCGCTGATAAGGCCAGTGGAATAACAATCGTAGAATTTCTTATTGGGCATAAGTTCACTTATGGCGTCCTGTTTATGCCAAGGTGTACATGTGTTAAATATGCGTCCGCCCCTGTTCTTAATGTTCTGCAGTTCCTGATACTGTAATTTTGTTCGGTCTCGTTCAGCCTGTGAAATTCTGTCTTGTACGTTAACAATATCATCTGTAAAAATGTAATCGCTGTGCTTTCCTGTCAAAGACGTATAGATACCAAGGCAAATAAGCTGTGGCGTTCCTTTTGTTCCAGTGTTCAAATTCGTGTCAATCTGATATGAATTAGATGTGATCTGAAGATCAACCCCGTAAATCTCTTTGACTATGTACGAAAAAAGATCACTTCGCAATATCTTATCGGTCTGCTTCGCGATCTCAATAACGTCTGTGTCTGTTTTTCTTATGAATATAGTTGTTTTAGAAGGCTTCAAGACAATGATTAATGCAAGCGCAAAAGACACACAAGTTGTTTTATATGAACCGCGATGGGCCAGCAACGTTTCGTCTGCTTCCTGCCTCCAAACCATGTCTTTAATCCATTCGTCGTGTAAGTCGGTTAAGAGATCAAACCCTAATAGCCTTGCGTATTTAACGGGTTCTTCCTTTAACGATTTTACTAGCTTTATGTTCACCGTTAATCACCCCCGTTTAAGTCTAAACCTCTTCTCCCTTTAAGATAGCTTCTACTTTTGAAGCTGTTTCTGATACAGGCGTAGAAACATTAACATCCGTTTCTCGTTTATCTCGCCACTCATCATGTTTACGGTTTTTAAGCCAAAAGATCTGTGCTGTAGTATTCGGTGGGTAGTATTTTTCATCCGGACCCATGAAACCAGTAGCGCTTTTAAATAATGCATTTTCAACTTCACGGTCCGCTGTTTCCTTAGATTCTTTTAAGAGTTCCGCAAATTCTACATTTTCGTTTTTCCACTTGTAGAACGTGCTTTTCCCAATGCCCATATTTTTATAAATTTGTTTTTCGATTAACCCATCTCGGCACCAGCCCTGGATTCTTAATTTATTTTCTGGGGTCAGCCATTCAGATACGTCAATTTTTTTTCTTCCTGCCATATAATTACCCCTTTCTTATATTTGTGTGTCCTCGTTTTATTTAAAAATAGATAGGGCGGTAAAAAAATAAAAACCTACAAAAAGTAGGGAAAGGAGGAAAAATGAGAATGTGGAATAACCGCCCTATGAATAGAAAAAGCAGGGATCCTTAGTTCCTGCTTTTTTCTACTCTATTATTGTATCATGCGTAGTCTGGACTGATTGGACCAAGTTACAAAAAAATAACCCCGACTGTATAAGCCGGGGTAGTAGTGGTTATTTTATGAATTCATATTCGAATAAAGTTGGTACGATTTCATCGTTGTAATACTCTTTACACAATGCTTTCATTGTCTGCAGTGCTGAATGAACTTCTATGTTATTCCATACCGTTTTGTTGTCTTCGTCTTTGTATGATGTGTCAATTTCCGCAAATATCTGATAAAGCCCGTATGTGAGAGAAGAGTCGTATTCTTTTGTCTTTTTTACTTCTGACATTAACAATTCCCACTGTGACAAGATCTTTCTCTCTGCTTCATTTGGGGAAAGCTTCTTTATATCTTCTGAGGCTATTGTTGGGCCGTTTGTTGTATCCAAACACAATTCGTTTCTATAAAAGCGCCCGTCACTTCCTGTAAATGTTCTCATGTGGTTTTGCATTTCTATACATGTAAACAATAAACATTTTCTTAACCATTGGTCAAGCTTTCCTGAGGCTACATCCGCCTGGTACTTGTCCGCCCCGTCAGCTGATTTCATGATCCTAGCGCGTTCTGTCCACCCACGGTTATATGTAATATATCGTGACATGCAAAACAACGGAATTTTTTGCAAATAGTTATCTTTTCGCAAATAAAAACCATTTCCGTCATATCTACCAGCAACTAAAAGGCTTGAATCTAAATCTGGGTTATCAAATCCAGAACTATGTGTAACCATATATCCAATAATATCATCCGATGTTGCAGGTTTATTTCTTTGTACGCCACCTATCTTTTCAAGTCCATTCAATCCGCAAAGAATGCCATATCTATCCTCTGCATTTATGGGCCTTTTATCATAGTAAGTTGTGCTTACGCTTGTTTCTACTCGTTTCACTGGTAGCTTTCCTACTGGTACTAATTCGTCTATTTTATCATTGAAATCATATCCGCTAATTTCAAAAGAATCTATCTGTGCGTCAATATTCGCCCATAAAGCAACCATAACACAAGCGTCTATGTTTGTATGGAACCACCTTCTATTAAATGCAAAACCATCTATAAAAAGCTTGTTGATAAGATGTTGCGCTTTCCAATATTTAACAGGAGAGTAGACAATATAACTGTCTGTATCTTGTCTTAGGTAATATTCAAAGCCCGACCAAATAAAAGCATTCCCTAAATCATTAATAGGTCGGCCAACAACTCCGGTTAGATTCTTTTTCATCTCTTGCACAACAAAGCTTGTTTTCCATGCGTTCGATTTTCCGCTTGCTTTTGTCCTTTGATGTTCCGCGCTTGTTGTCTCCGCATAAGGAGGATTTTCAAATATAATGATCGTACACTTAGGGTTATCTATATATTGCTTTATAACGGGATTTTCTACATATTCCTGACTTAATGCATCGGCCCCACGCACTAGCCCGGCGTTGAATGTATCTGCTGCCTCTACTGGTGGGATAATGTGGCGCACTTTTGCCCCCAGGATTTCCTGCATAACCTTGTACTCATAATACTCAACCGTTGAAAGAATACAATGAGATAATTCTTCATCTGTTAGACCTTTCTCAAGATTTCCTGTACCTGCGCAACGATCAAGAATAATATAGTCGTTCCCATCTGGGACTCTTGCAATTGCCTTCCTTAGCAGTTCATGGGACTTAGCCGCGTATGCTTCCGGAGTATAGAATGCCCCTAAATTCTTTTTCTGTAGTGTGTCGTTCAATTTATCCATCAAATACTGGAATTTGATATTAGTTGTACCATTATAGGGAATTATGTATTCTTTGAATACCGAAGGATTTCTGATTTCTCCAATTGTCTTATGTCGTCCGCTGTCGTCGCCTATGAAGTCCTCTTTTCTTGCTGTTGCTACTGCTTTATAATATGATGTAGCCCAACCAACGACGCAGTTTTCATCTATATGAATTTTCGTATATTCATTTTCTTTTAATGTCTTAATTAAATTGGCAGCTGCGACCTGATCCGCATAATCAAACTTTGTTATATAACTGTGACCAGTAAAGCCACTGTTAGACTTAGAAGCGCCTCCGAAGTATACCTTTTCAATGTCTGATAAATAGTCCTGTGACTTATATAAATATGCCTGTTCGCCGTTTAAGTCCACGATGACAATATTAGCCGGGATCGGTTTTCCTTTAATTCTTAAAGCCGATAAGTACTTCACGCACTGAAAGAGTACGGCGTTTAAGTCACTCACCCTTAGCTTAAATTCTAATAGGTTTCCGTTCAAAATTCCGTCATTGTCGTCCGCTAGTATATCATCCAGGCTTAATGCTGGATTGATCAACGGGAGAAAAGCGTTATAAAAATCGAGTTGTCCTTCTCGTTCAGTTGCATAATTTGCCATTTTCCATTCCACCTTTTTGTATTTAAAATTATATACAATTTTACCATAGTTTCGTGTATGATTCCATGTGAAAAAATGACAAATAAAAAAGTGCTGAAATGTTTACACGATTCAACACTTAATCAATTCAGCCTGTACTCGTTACCTTGTCACTCAATGAGTGTCTTATTTTTTCCTACCGAAATAACGCATAATTTTTTTACGGCTATTATAGTAACTTGGAAAACCATAAACCTCTGTAGACGTTTGGACCCATGACTTGTTAAGCACGTAATGAAATCGGACAATACTACGGATCTCGGGATCGTCCACTGTCGAAAGCCATGCTTCAACCTCTAACAGTAAATTGGCAGCTTCAGAGTACTTATGATCGTAAAGGTCTTTCAATTTCAAAATCTTCTCTACAGCGCTTTCTACGGGACTCCAAACATTGTTTGAATGTGAACCACCATTCCTACAAAACTGCGGGCTTTTGTATGTGTCGTAGAGGCTATTAATTGACTCACTCAATGAGTGCATTTCTGCAACTAATCCTCTGTAGTTCTCCAGCTTCTCTATTGTCATGCCTTGTGTATTCTCTTTCATTTACTCCACCCCCTTATCTTTCTTTAATCCTGCACGCACCAAGAAAACGTCTGTAAACTGCTTCGCTGTAATCTTTTGATTTGGTACATACCATTTCCTATGCTTTGCGTAATAAAATTTGGTAACTATCGCTTCCGCACCATTTACATCTTTTGGGGCCTCTACGCTATGAGACACAACTGCAACGACACCCAGACCGCCGCAATCACTCACGCAGTCTGCAATGCTACAATATGTGATCTCCTCACCAACTGACATCTTTGCGTCTCGGTGCTTGAATTCATACAATAAAACAGCCTGCGGATAGTGCATTTCTTTATGGCTTCTCTTTGTGAAATGCAACACTGCATCAATATCCATCGGATGAAAAATTCCATGTGGATCGTCTTCAAACTCTTTGTTATAGCAAATCCCATCATATGAAATAAATTGAGATTGTGCTATACGGTCTCTAATACTCATTTTTTTGTCCTCCTATAATTAATGAAGGACGAAATATATCTAAACACTCATTGAGTGTATTTTTCTATGTTACGATTTTTTAGTTATTGTTGCGTTTAATTTCTAATTAGCGCCTCTACACGGCGCTTTACGTTGTTGCGGGCTATATATTTCGCCCATGTTGTGTTGTGTTTTGTTGGTTATTACTTAAACGGTAATTGGTCTGGTTCGTCGTCGATACCGAAATAGTCTCTTACGAGGTTTTCGTGTACTTCAAAAGCTTTTTCTTCTTTTTGTGTATAAACGAATGGTTTACTTAAATATTCTCTTTTTCGATCTTCGGCTTTTGATCCGTCGGGATCATCCTCCATTTGTCTAAGCCACATCTCAAATCCTTTGAAAAGAATAGTAGATGGGCGCGCCCACTCTTCGTGACCACCGATAAACTCATCGCACTTATATTTAATAACCTTTTTAATCGTGTCTACCGAATAGCCTTTTTCAAGTAAAGTTGTAACAAAGCGGGTATTTGTTTTACCCATACCGAAGCGGCCTTCCTTACCAACGACTTCGTTAAAGTAGTCCATAACTTCTTTTACTTTTTCAGATTCTTTAACTTCTTGAGGGGTTTTCTTTGCTTCTTGTTCTCGTACGCTTGCTGCAATCGCTTCTGCAGTTGGAATCTTATCCGCTAGTGTGGTACGATCCTTTGCATATCTATATCCGATAGGGGTTAATGTGTAACTGTTTTTATTATTTGATTTGATTCTAAAAATCAGCCCTTGGTCCTCTAATAGATCAACTAAAGTAATAACTTGATCTTTGGATGAGAATTCATTCAGGAAATGAAGAATTCCAGTATACGACGTCTTAAAGTAAGGAACGCCGTATTTATCGACTTCGCCGCTTGCTAATCTTGACTTCACGTTATAAGCGATATGCCAGAATAAACTAGCGGCGGCAATGTTGCCAGCTAGATCCCTTGCCAGCGCAGGGTTATACATGTGAACTTCGCAATTATCGTTGTCTACATGTTCCCCTACTGTGAATTGTCTTTTTTGCCTGCCTTTATATTTTCTACTCATTTGTTAACATCTCCTTTTTTACAAAGCTTTAGGAAGTCCTCCGCACTCAAGATAACCATCCATGGTGCATATGACTGTCTATAGAAGAGAACTGGGGTTTTCCCGCTTGCTTTGGAATCGTTTACTGCCTGGGCATAATATTTCCAGCTGAAGCGTTCAGTACGCTTAACTTCGATATGAAGAGGGAGGCCCTCGACCCTAACATCGGGGGCGTCTCCTGTATTGCCGCAATATTGGGAACTGCGACGGGCATTATACCCAGCCGCTTTCAGCAAGTTAGCAACCTCTAACTCACCAATCTTTCCTTTACGCTTACTCGACCTACCAATATCAGCTTTTGATTTTGTCTTTGTTGCCATAATTTGTTACCTCCTAACTAATTGAACACCTTGCCGAGATCGGTTAACTCTTGAATGTCTTTTTCCGTTAAGCCGAGGCTTTCTAAATCAATTTTTTCACCTTCAACTTTTTCTTGTTTTGGTTGCGGACAGATTGCCTCGTTAAATGTCAACTCTGTTTTAGCTTCCGTTTGTGCTTGTTTAGCTTCTTTGACGATATCAATAAGCTGCTGTTGTTTCTTTGCCTTTTTTTCTGCGTCGTACATTGATTTTAATTTCTGAATGTTACCCAGAATGTGGTGATATTGATACATCCTTAAATCCTGGAGATTGTGCACTCTGTAGGCACGACAAATAAACTGTTCATCCATTCCGTTCTCATTAAGTACTTGTCTGATTGCTTTAATTTCGTTGACTGTCACTAATCTAGTGTCTCTTGCTGGCTTTTGCGCCGTCGTTTGTGGCTGTGTTGCTTTCTCTACGGGTTTAACAACCGGCTGTGACTGACTTTTGCATTCCGGGATGTCCTCACCGGCATAAATGTACAACCCTAAACCATGTCTGGCTATTGCCTTAGTGATACATCTTTGAATCGATTTATTGACATCTACTGACGACACCTTATCAAGCGGAATACTTTTGTTGCGATAATCCATTACTGGAAGCATTTCGATATGTTCGAGGCCGTTGATTATTACACCAACCTTCACCCAGCATGTTCTGCCGTCAGTATAATAATTTACTGGCCCCCATTGAGTGTCACGTTCAAAAACCTTATAGGTAGCAGTAGGATCTAGCTTCTTAACTTCTCCCCAGGCATATGCCCATGATAGGTAAGTTAAACCATTCTTTTTCTCAGTCTTTCCACTAACGTTGATACTGTTAAGTGTTTCAAATACACTTTTTTTATTGTTTTCCATATTCTTTCTCCTTTTTTCATTTCTATACTATATATATATGTCAGAATTTCTTTATGGAAAGCTGTATGTAAACAGCCTACTACCATAATCTGCGGTAAGATTTCTTATTACCGTCACGTTTAGCTGCGTAAGCCATTGCTTCGCGTTTCTTCGCAAAGATTACGATGTTATAAGTATTAGTAAGCATCGCGCCACTCTCTATCGCCTGGACAGCTGTATTTTTTTCAGTACTTGTATACCAGATAACCTTTTTCATGTCTTACGCCTCCCCTACAAGTGTTTCAAATTCTTCTTTGGTTTTGCAATTTTCGAACATCTCTGCGCTTCTTTCAGCTGCCAGCGCCTGGATACTCTCGATTTCTTCATCGTCGGCAAAGATCTGCGATAGATATTGATCCTCCATTTTTGCGTCAGATTTTGCTAACTCTTTTAAAAATTCGTTTACCATATTTTTGTCCTCCTTTATGGCTTTGAGAATACGAAAAAAGCGTGACACGATAATCAGTGATGCTAGAATCTTGTCTAGCTGTTCGATTATTCGTGCCACGCTTTATAATAAATGACCATACACAGTACAGGACCTACATCGCTTTGCGATGCCTGCACCTACCTCTATTAACGCACGCTACATTGTTCCGATTTTTAAATTGCTTTGTTCTTTGTTTGATAAATAAATTTTGCTTTTTCATATTCTCTATTCAATTGTTAAGGTAAGTAATTACTTCCCTTACCTTGATTACATTATCATTATAGCACTGGTTGTCCAAATAGTCAATATTCTTATATACTTTTGAAAGTATTTACTTTATGCACTCTTTGGGTGTATAATATCATTATAAAGAGGAGGTGCATAGCATGACAAACAAAAAAATCATAGGAGATAATATTCGCCGTATATTAGTCGAAAATAAAAAAACTGGTAAACCTGGAGTGCCGCACACTCAAGTAGAACTTGCGGCGGCGCTTGGGACTAGTAAACAGCAGGTCGGGTCATATGTGAACGGCCGCCATGTTATGAGTGCTAAGGCGCTTCTGAAAACAGCTGAAGCATTAGGCGTTACTCAGTACGATCTCACGGGAACTGCAGAGGACCTTGAAATCGTAAATATCGGACGATTTGTTAAGTCAACACCAGTACTTTTTAAAATCGTTGATATGATTAAAAATGGCGTTGTTACAGAGGATCAGCTGCAGAAAGTCGTTGAAGTTATCACTAGCCTTAAATAAGAAATAGCCCCTGGCGTTATGCCGGGGCTTTTTTAATGCTTAAGATGTTATAATTCATTCATTAGATGAAAACGAAGGCTGGCTTATCCCCACATTATATATAGGAAAGCAAACAGCTTTTCCCCCTTCATGAAAGCGCCGCTCCGCGGCACTAGATGCCTTTTTTATCGCAAAAACTGTCATAAATAGCAAAATATCGCATTTTAAACGGGGTTTTTGTGGTAAATTCGCAAAATCTACGACTTTTTTACCAATTACCGGCACATGCAACAAGCCCCCGCCTTTTTTTTACCCTAATGAGTCGCGCAAGCGACATAAACAGCAACCGTTGATCGTTTGATTGTCAAAGCGGGATAGCATTCGACTTTACGCGAATCAAAAAACGCTGTGCGGTTGCAAAATTTGTCGACCGATACAAAGACTCCGATCTTTCAGCCTTATATATTATATTAGTGATGCTGGAGTATATTTACTCCACCCGTGGAGTATATTTACTCTACTCTAAAATGGTTGGGCAAACGCCTTATATATAAAATGATACGTATACATTATTAGCCCTATGCGTATATATATTGCGGTGCTATAATCGTAAGTGACAAGTTTATCAGTGACAATTACGGGGAAACAATCGGCGGCAATTATGCCAAGTGACAAAGTAAATGACAATTTGCATGTGATTATTTCGGCACTAAAAAAAGGCTAGGGCATTTATGTCCCAGCCAGTTTATGCTTTATTTATGCAATTTCTGGAAGAAATTATTTTCCAAAATATCTATCTAATAAACCTTTTAATGCTTTACCATGTCTTGCTTCATCTCTTGCCATTTCATGAACTGTATCATGAATTGCATCTAAGTTATTCTTTTTAGCGCATGTAGCAAGTTCAACCTTACCAGCAGTTGCACCAAATTCACAGTCTACACGCCAAGCTAAGTTATCCTTAGTAGTTGCTTTCATATTTGGTTCTAAGTCTTCACCTAACATTTCAGCAAATTTAGCAGCATGTTCTGCTTCTTCATAAGCTGCTTTTTCCCAATATAAACCAATTTCAGGATAACCTTCTCTATGTGCGATTCTAGCCATACATAAATACATACCAACTTCTGAACATTCACCTTCAAAGTTTGCTTTTAACTGATCAAAGATATATTTCTTATCTTCATCAGTGATATCAGGATTGTTCTTTACAGTTTTAGCATAAACACCATATTCATGTTCAGCAGCTAATTTCATTTCACCTTTTACTTCTTCAAACTGATCAGCACCTACATGACATACTGGACATTCAGCTGGTGCTGCATCTCCTTCATAAACATATCCACACACTTTACATACAAATTTTGCCATATTCTTTTCTCCTTTTTAATTCCTTATTAGGAATGAATACTATTTAAGTATAACATATAATTCTCCAATGTCAATGGATTTGACTTTTTTCTGTAAACAAAATCTGATTTGACTTTTTTTCTGTAAACAAAAAAATTCCCATCACACAAGTGATAGGAATTTAATAATTTATTCTACACCAACAATAAATGAGTAAACTGGCTGTTTACCAACATGAACTTCACATTCTACATCTTCATAGTTTTCTTCAATGAAGCTTCTAGCTGCTTCCTGTTCTTCTTCTGTTACGTCTTCACCACAAATAAGTGTAACGATTTCAGAATCTTCATCTACAAGATTGCTTAAGACATTCTTTAATGCTTCTAGCTTATCTGGCACACAAGCAACAATCTTCTTTTCACATAAAGCCATATAGTTATTTGCTTTAATTTCTAAACCATCAATTGAAGTATCCTTGATTGCGAAAGTCACCTGACCAGTCTTTACATTCGCAATAGCTTCCTTCATTTCATCCACATTTTCATCTAATGTTGCTTCTGGATTATACATGATGGCAGCAGATAATCCCTGAGGAATAGTCTTAGTAGGTAATACTACAACGTCTACTTCTCCTTCTAATACTGTAGCCGCCTGCTGCGCAGTCATTACGATATTAGAGTTATTTGGAAGAATGATGACATGTTTTGCATTCACACCCTTGATTGCTTTAACGATATCTTCAGTTGCTGGGTTCATTGTCTGACCACCAGATACAACATGATCACAATTTAATTCAAGGAACATATCCTTAATACCATCACCTGCAGCCACAGAAATAAGAGCCATTTCCTTAGCAGGAGCCATTGGAATTTCTTCTTCTTTTTCTTCTTCAGATACTTCAGTATTCACTACAGTTACCTTAGTGAATTCACCAAAACGAAGACCTGTATTTAAGGCATTACCAGGCTTTAATGTATCTACATTACCAATAACCTTGTTATCTTTCTGTGCTACATCTACGTTCTTACCTGGTAAATTCTTTAACTCATTGATGAAACCATCTAAGTTGAATGCATTCATCTTTCTGTCATCAATCTTTAATGTGAACTGTACACGATAACCATAAGGCTTTTCTTCTTCCTGTACAATTTCCACATCACTTGCAGCACCAACATTGTCTACTTTTTCAATCACTTCACCAGCAAGAGCAGCCATGAAACCAGTTAATACTAATAATAAACCAGCTCCTCCTGAGTCAACTACACCTACTTCTTTTAATACTGGAAGAAGTTCAGGTGTATTATCTAAAGACTTTTCAGCACTCTTTACAAAATAAGAGAACCAGTCTTCAATTTCCATATCTGGCTGTACATACTTAGCAGCTGCATCAGCAGATTCTCTGATCACTGTTAAGATTGTTCCTTCTACTGGACGCATAACTGCCTTATAAGCCACTTTAGCACCAGAAGAGAATGCATCAGATAATTCTGATACGTTTGCTGTTTCTTTGCCTTTAAGTGATTTAGCTACACCTCTAAAGATCTGAGAAAGAATAACACCAGAGTTACCTCTTGCTCCCATTAATAAGCCTTTAGAAAGAGTTTTAGCGATATCACCAATAGGTGTATCATCAGCAAGCTTTTCAACCTGTTCAGCCCCAGAATTGAATGTAAGAGACATATTAGTACCTGTATCTCCATCTGGTACTGGGAAGACGTTTAAAGCATCTACCTCAGGATGATTATTATGTAATACGATGGCCCCGCTTAAGACCATCTGTTTAAACATTTTACCGTTAATTTCCTTCATGCTTCATCCTCCTAGTCCATTACACGGATGCTCTGAACATAAACATTCACAGCTTCAACATCAATATCTAGAGTCTTTTCTAGTACATATTTCACTTTCTTCTGTACTTCATATACGATTTCAGAAATCTTCACACCGTAACCTACAATAATATAAAGATTAATAATAGAACCAGTCTGACCTTCTTCAACAACAATTCCTTTAGAATAATTATCTTTACCTAGAAGATCATAAAAACCATCCATCATCTTCTGGCTAGCCATACCTACAACACCATAACATTCTGTTGCAGCTCCACCACAAATAGTAGCAATAACGTCAGTTGAAATATCTATATTTCCAAGATCAGTTGTTTTTTTAATCATATTGATTCCTCCATTTTTATTCTTTTTTCATAATAGTAATTATATATCATATACACAAACATTACAAACAATTAGGATTATAGCAAACAATAAAGATTTTTCAATCCTTATTTAATGCTTAAATACACCTTTTTTTACATTTTAGACAGATTAATTAAAAAAATGATTGATTTTTGATGAGGTAGATGGTAAGATACACGAGTATGTGAAACAAGTAAAAGGATGGTGAATTCAATGTCTAGAAAATGTCAGCTTAGCGGTAAAGGACCTATGTCTGGTAACAACCGTTCTCATGCATTAAACGCTACAAGAAGAAAGTGGAATGTTAACTTACAGAAAGCTACTGTCATCATCGATGGTAAGCCTACAAAGGTAAGAGTTTCTGCAAGACAGTTAAGAACTTTAAGAAAGAGCGCTTAATCGATATAATAATAGAGGCTGGTAACAGCCTCTTTTATTTTACTATGTCTAACACTTCTATAAGTTTGTCTATTTCGTATGTGACAGCTTGAGAAGTGTTTTTTTGATGTTCTGGATTAAAGTAGCATGTATCTATTCCAGCGTTTTCTCCACCCTTTATATCACTTGTAAGTGAGTCCCCAATAATAATTGTAGTATCAGGATCATAGTAGGTCTTTTCTTTAATATAATTAAAGTATGTAATATCTGGTTTTTCATATCCTACATCTTCTGAGATGAATATATCATCAAATAGGTCATAAAGCCCTGTACCCTTTAATTTGCCTAACTGAGCGACTTTTGAACCATTTGATGCTGCATACTGCTTGCAATGTGGTTTAAGTGCCAAAATGACTTCTAAGGCGAATTCATTCAAACAATAATAAGTACCTAATGCTTTCTGATAATCCTTATTAAACTGAACACCATCAACAGAAACATTAAGTAATGTAAAAAAGTCTACAAAACGTTTCACCATGAGTTCATTTCTTCTTGAATGGTCCTTTTCAATCATCTTCCAGCATTCTTTATTAATCTGTTTGTATTCTTCAAATTGTGCTTCTGTCATAGATACGCCATGCTTCTCTAAACATTTTTCCATGCTGATTCTTTCAGACATTTCAAAATTAAGAAGTGTGCCATCTATATCCCATAATATAGTTTTATATTTCATAATGTCCTCCTTATTTCATTATACAAAAAAGATAGGAATACTCAATATCCCTATCTCTTGAATGATTTCTTAAATTGATCAAAAATAGATTCTTTTTCATCTAATTCTTTAAGTTTTGTATAAAGGTCTTTTTCTTTCTTGCTTAACTTCTTAGGAATAGAAACGTTAACCTGAACATACTGATCACCATAAGTATCACCACGCATGTTCTTGACACCTTTACCCTTAAGTCTCATGACTGTACCAGTCTGTGTTCCTGCTGGAATCTTCATAGTGACATCACCATAAACAGTAGGTACTTCAACTTCACAGCCAAGAGTTGCATCTACTGCAGAAACTGGAACTGATATAGAAATATCATTACCGTTTCTCACAAAGTATTTATGTGGGCGAACATAGATTTCTACATATAAGTCACCATTAGGTCCACCATTAACACCACGCTGTCCTTTACCAGCGACACGTAACTGCTGATGAGAATTAATACCAGCTGGGATAGTTAATTCTACAGTGACATTCTTATTAATATATCCTGAACCATGACAATGTGGACACTTATCCTTAACTACCTTACCTGTACCATGACAGTCTGGGCAGACTGATTCATTAATGATGGTACCAAATGGTGAACGCTGCTGTACTCTAATACGTCCTGTACCACCACATCTAGAACATGTATGCACATCATTAGGATTCTTAGCACCTGTACCATGACAATGAGAACACTGTTCATCATAGTTGATCTTAAGTTCAGTCTTTTTACCCTTGATAGCATCCATGAAATCAATTTCTATCTGAACATAACGGTCTTCACCTTTTTGTGGTCCTGTAGGTCTTCTAGAACGTGACTGTCCTCCGCCAAAGAATGAACCGAAGATATCACCAAAGTCCATATCTTCAAATCCGCCAAATCCCTGGCCACCAAATCCTCCAGCACCTGCACCACCCTGTTCAAATGCTGCATGTCCATAACGGTCATAAGCAGCCTTTTTATTCTCATCAGAAAGAACTTCATAGGCTTCATTAACTTCCTTGAACTTGTCTGCTGCATCTGGCGCTTTATTCACATCAGGGTGATATTTCTTTGCCATCTTACGATAGGCACGTTTTATTTCATCTTTTGAAGCATCCCTAGATACACCAAGGACTTCATAGTAATCTCTCTTATCTGCCATAAATTACACCTCATTTAATATAAGCCAAGGGGATTGCCCTTGGCTTTCTTGTTAATTCTTTTCAGTAAAGTCTGCATCAACGAAATCATCGTTATTGTTGTTAGATGAAGTGTCTGCACCTGCTGTGTTACCAGCATTCTGCTGCTGATACTGAGCAGCAGCCATCTGCTGAGCAATCTGTTCAAGTTCGCTCATCTTAGATTCAAGAGTAGCCATATCATTATTGTCTAATGCAGTCTTAAGTTCATCTCTTAAAGCTGTAGCCTGGTTCTTCTGATCTTCTGGAAGGTTAGCACCCTGTTCAGCTAAAGCCTTATCAATCTGGTTGATCATAGCTTCTGCTTTGTTCTTAGTTTCGATGTCTTTACGTTTCTTTTCATCGTCAGCCTTGTTGCTTTCAGCTTCCTTAACCATTCTATCAATTTCTTCTTCACTTAAACCTGTAGAGTTCTGAATAGTGATAGACTGTTCTTTGTTTGTCTTCATATCTTTTGCTTTAACGTTTACGATACCGTTAACGTCGATATCAAATGATACTTCAATCTGAGGAATGCCTCTTGGAGCTGGTTCAATACCATCAAGTTTGAATAAGCCTAGCTGCTTATTATCTTTAGCCATTGCACGTTCACCCTGTAATACATTGATATCTACAGCTGGCTGGTTATCAGCAGCAGTTGAGAAGATCTGTGATTTAGTAGTTGGGATAGTTGTGTTACGTGGGATTAATACTGTCATAACACCACCCATTGTTTCGATACCAAGTGATAATGGTGTAACATCAAGTAATACGACATCCTTAACATCACCAGTGATAACACCTCCCTGGATTGCAGCACCCATAGATACTACTTCATCAGGGTTAACTGACTTGTTAGGTTCTTTTCCTAATAATCTCTTAACTGATTCCTGTACTGCAATAATACGAGTAGAACCACCAACTAGTAAGATCTGATCGATTTCAGATGCAGATACTTTCGCATCAGTTAATGCCTGTCTTACTGGAACTTCTGTTTTAGCAACTAAATCAGCTGTTAATTCATCAAATTTAGCTCTTGTAAGAGTCATATCTAAATGAAGTGGTCCATTAGCACCAGCAGTGATATATGGTAATGAGATCTGAGTCTGCATCATACCAGATAGGTCTTTCTTAGCTTTTTCTGCAGCATCTTTAACTCTCTGCATAGCCATCTTATCAGCACTTAAATCAACACCGTTTTCTTTCTTGAATTCAGAAACCATGTAGTCCATAACTTTCTTATCGAAGTCATCACCACCTAAGCGGTTGTTACCTGCAGTGGCTAATACATCAAATGTACCATCATATAAGTCAAGGATAGAAACATCGAATGTTCCTCCACCTAAGTCATATACTAATACTTTCTGTTCCTGTTCAGTTTTATCTACACCATAAGCAAGTGCAGCAGCTGTAGGTTCGTTGATAATACGTTCAACATCAAGACCTGCAATCTTACCAGCATCCTTAGTAGCCTGACGCTGAGCATCATTGAAGTAAGCTGGAACTGTGATAACAGCCTTAGTTACTTTTTCACCTAAATAACTTTCAGCAGTAGCCTTTAAGTTCTGAAGAATCATTGCTGAAATTTCTTCTGGTGTATAATCACGACCATTTACATGTTCTTTATAGTTTGTACCCATATGTCTCTTGATTGATGCTACAGTATCAGGATTTGTAACAGCCTGACGCTTTGCAGCTTCACCAACGATGATTTCACCGTTCTTGAATGCAACAACTGATGGAGTTGTTCTCATTCCTTCTGGATTTGCAATAACTTTTGCTTCACCATTTTCCATAACACTGACACATGAATTTGTTGTACCTAAATCAATACCAATAATTTTACTCATAATAAGTTCTCCTCCTATTAATCCTTATTCACTTTCACTAAAGTTGCTCTAATTACTCTATCTTTTAACATATAACCTTTTTGTAATTCTTCAGTCACAATATTTGGACCAAAGTCAGGATTATCATCCTGCATAACTGCCTGGTGCATATTTGGATCAAATTCCTTACCCTGCGCTTCAATCACAGTTACACCATTCTTGCCTAAAATATTCATTAACTGGTTCAAAATCATCTTGTTACCCTTAAGAATATTCTTACCTTCTTCGCTTTCAGGTTCAACAGTTAATGATCTTTCATAGTTATCAATAACTGGTAATAACTCTTCAATAAAAGACTGCATTGCATACTTTAACTGATTCGCATGTTCATTTTTAAGTCTTTTCTTTAAGTTTTCCATATCAGCGAATACTTTATAATAATCTGTCTTCCACTTGTTGATTTGAGATTCTAAATCCTTAATCTTTTCATCTTTAGGATCTACTGTTTCTTCAGCTGTTTCTTCAGTTGTTTCTTCTTTTACTTCTTCAGTTTCTTCCTTAGTAGTTTCTTCAACAGTTTCTTCTGTTTCTTTCTTCATTTCTTCTGCCATGGTCTCACCTCTTCTACTCATCATTTTCCTTGATGATTCTTTCTATATTTTCAGTAATATATTCTACAAGCGATACAACTTTCTTGTAAGGCATACGTGTTGGACCGATTACAGAAATCGTTCCTTTACTAGCTCCTCCTGTATCAAAAGAAGATGAAATAACTGATACATCATCAAGTCCAGATACATTTGAATCATCACCAATTAATACCTTGATACCATCATCATCAGTTGGTGCTAAGAAATTCCAGTTTGATGAATTTTCAAATGCACTCACTAATTTTCTTAACTTGTTGACATCATTGTATTCTGGTTGATACAACAAATGATCTTTACCAGAGAAATATACATTGTTTCTTGCAAACTTCATAAATGCTTCTAAGAAAGCATTAAACAAGATTTCATGTTCCTTGATTCTCGTATTGAGGATTGGCTTGACATCGTTTTCTAATCTATCTGCCACCTGATTGATTGGTGTTCCAACTAATGTGTCATTCATTACCGCCACACAAGATTGTAAATCATCCAAACTCAATGTCTCAGATAAAGTGAAAACTCGATTTTCTACATGTCCCTTATCCGTTACAATAATCGCAGTGACATTACGCGTCCCAATTGGAACAAGTGTAATGTTCTGCAAACATTCATAACTTGAATTAGGTCCTAGAGCAACCGCCGTCAGATCAGTCAACTGGCTTAACATTTCACAGCTTTCTTTAATCAAACTATTCAATGATTGATGTGTATCACTAAAGATCGTTGCAACCTGATTCTTTACCTGTTCGTCGACATTTGGCTGAAGCAAAGTATTTACATAATAGTAATATCCCTTCTTGGAAGGAACACGACCAGAAGATGTATGTGTCTTCACTAGAAAGCCAAGTTCTTCAAGCTTGCTCATTTCATTTCGAATAGTGGCGCTTGAATATGGTAATTCATATTTTGTCATTAGAAGCTTAGATCCAACAGGTTCTGCTGTTTCAATAAACTCTTCGACAATATATTTAAATATAAGCATTTGTCTTGCCGAAAGCATTCCCAAGCACCTCCTTAGCACTCTTTTTCCTCTTGTGCTAGATTCATTATACATTCTTTTTTAGCAGTGTCAAGACTTGAGTGCTAATTTTTTGAGATTTTTTTTGCAAACCTTGATTTTACGAGGTTTGCAACACTTTTTCTTCCTTATAAT
>OHNX01000215.1_pt1 | contig 28802 bp, 19 predicted proteins | sample 1569691 | NCBI WGS metagenome assembly OHNX01 (sample SAMEA3879507, study PRJEB24766) | human gut metagenome | biome: human-associated habitat; feature: feces | place: USA | collected 1985/1987
CCTTTCAAGAATGAAAATCTTGCGTCCTAACCGATAGACGAACGGGCCATCCTTTTTATCGAGGATTTCTCTCTCGATTGCGGGTGCAAAGGTAGTGACTTTTTTTGAATTTGCAAACATTTCCCAAACTTTTTTCTAAACTTTTTGTTCATAGTCCATTGAATTGACTATTTACCTAAACTTAACTTTTATGAAAAGTATCTTTAAATCAATGAGTTGCCTTGTATTGGGCGCAATGATTGTTACGCCGATGTTTGCGCAACAAAAAAAACTTTATCCGGAGTTGGAAGGACCGGGACCTGTTGTTATTATCTCAAAAGATAAAAATGGCAAGGAAGAATTAATCAATGTATTTGAAGAAACGCAACGTCCGCATTTCCATGATCCCCGTGCTCCTCGTTTTTTACTTACTGACCAACAGGGAAAGTTTGCATTGGGTATCGGTGGTTATTTGAAAACTACAATGGAATATGATTTTAATGGGATAGTGGATGACGTTGACTTTATCCCTGCACTCATTCCGCAACCGGGATCCACGTCTGTCCGTAATCAGTTCCAGATGGATGCAAGCACTTCCACTATCTTTTTAAAGTTGGTGGGGAGAACCAAGCATTTGGGTAACTTCATCGTTTATACAGCCGGAAACTTCCGTGGAAGTGGAAAGACTTTTGAATTGCAGAATGCTTATTTATCCTTCCTGGGCTTTACTATGGGGTATGATACCGGATTGTTTATGGACCTTGCCGCAGCTCCTCCGACTATTGATTTTCAAGGACCTGACGGGATGACTTTCTATCGCGCCACCCAGTTGCGTTATGAAGCCAATGTGATGAAAGGTTTGAAAGTGGGTGTCGGTGTGGAAATGCCGTCAGTAGACGGTACTCCGGCACAAGATGTGAGAATCGGTAAGCAGCGGATGCCGGATATTCCTGCCTATGTACAGTATTCTTGGGCAAAGGCTAGTCATATACGTGTGGGAGGAATCTTGAGAAGTATGACTTATGAGGATCAAGTGAATAATAAGGCAAAGTCATTGACCGGTTGGGGGATACAGGCATCGGGGACAGCAAGACTGGGTGGTTTCCAGCTTTACGGACAATATACTTATGGTAGAGGTATTGCTCAATATTTGAATGATATCAGCAACTTGAATGTAGATATCGTTCCTTTGGCCGATGAGTCCGGACGTATGCAGGTACTGCCCATGAAAGGATGGTATGCCGGATTACAGTATAATTTCTCGAAACGGGTATTCGCATCGGCTACGTATAGCCAGTCACGTCTGTTTACAGAAGATTGCTATGCTCACTTTAATGAAACTCAGTATAAAAAAGGTCAGTACCTGGTTGCAAATGTATTCTGGAATGTGAGTCATAACTTGCAGGTAGGTGCGGAATATCTTCATGGTTGGAGAGAGAATTTTAATGATGTGAACCGTGAAGCAAACCGTATAAACTTGAGTGCGCAATATAATTTCTAACTTATTTTTCCTATCTTTGTGTCTATCAATAATGGAAAGAGAATGAAAAAAATAGGTGCACATGTATCCGTAAGCGGGGGCGTGGAAATGGCCCCCGTTAATGCATTAGGGATAGGAGCGGACGCATTCGCTCTTTTTACAAAGAATCAGAGGCAATGGGTTGCAAAACCTTTGTCTGTCGAGAGTGTTACTCTGTTTAAAAAAAACTGCGAGAAAGAAGGTTTTGATGCCCGGTATGTTCTTCCTCATGACAGTTATCTGATAAATTTGGGACATCCTGACGAGGAAGGGCTGGAGAAGAGTCGTGCAGCATTTTTGGACGAAATGCAGCGTTGCGAGCTTTTAGGATTGAAAATGCTGAATTTTCATCCCGGAAGTCATTTGAACAAGATATCCATAGAGAAGTGTCTGGACAGGATTGCCGAGTCTGTCAATATGACTTTGGATAAGACGACCGGTGTGACTGCTGTGATTGAGAATACAGCCGGACAGGGAAGTAATGTGGGGAATGAATTCTGGCATTTGAGATATATTATAGATAAGGTGGAGGATAAATCTCGTGTGGGAGTTTGCCTGGATACTTGCCATACCTATACCGCCGGTTATGATATTGTGAATGAATATGACCGGGTCTTTACCGAGTTTGATGAGGTAGTGGGGAGAAACTATTTGTGTGCCATTCACTTGAATGACTCAAAGAAACCATTGGGTAGCCGGGTAGACCGTCATGACAGTATCGGAAAGGGGCTGATTGGTATTGATTTCTTCCGCCGCTTTATGCAGGATTCCCGTTTTGACGATATGCCCGTTATTCTTGAAACTCCCGATGACACCATTTGGAGGGATGAAATTAAAATGCTTCGCAGCTTTGAACCATAGTTTGTGGCTGGATGAAAACATATTTAAGGAATTCAGCTATCATTTTGCTTGTAAGGGCGAGGTTTGCTCGCCCGAAAATAGGCTGATTTGCATATTCTCCCAAGATCGTGCCCGTTGGTTCGGGCAGGCAAAAAAACTTATATTCGTCAATCTGAGTTGGCAAATAGTATTTTCACCACCGTAGGGGCAGGCCCGTGTATCTGCCTGATAGTACGAAAGCAGTTGCAGGTTCTCTTTCCAAAGTATGACCGACCGTGGTCTTGTAAGCAGCTTCTTGACGATAAAGTCGGGAGAGAAGCGGAACTCTGGAGGAGCCTGCAGACTGTTATCTAAAACTTATAAAATGAAGAAACCAACCCTTTTGGGTCGGTGTTCTACGGTAGATGTTTTTCCTTTGCTTGACGGCTATGAGGCAATCCCTGCCCCTACAGCTGAATACATGACAGCACTATCGGACTTTTGGCATCTCCTCATTTACTTGAAATCCGGGCCATACTCCAACCAAAATACCATTGCCCAATCTTGGTCATTGGCAAACGGGTCATAAAGATGAGCTTTTTGTCCGTTCACTTTGTCCGGATAGATAAAGGCGCAGCTTCCTCTTCCGTCTTCGGTGAAGAGGCATAGATTGTTCCGGAAAATATTCAAGGCCCGTTCTGTATATTCTTGTTTTCCGGTCGCTTTGGCATAAAGACGGAAGGCAATACCCGATAAAGTGCTCCAGTAATGTGGGAAGGTATCTCCCCAAATCCGGTCTTTTCCAAACCAATAACCATCCCAGTGACGAATAGCGATGTCATAAAGGTGGAAACTGGGCTGTTTTCCGCCAAATGATTCTAATAAAGGAAGCTGGCTTTCGGCCCCTTTCAGATATTTTTCATCCCCGGTGAGCATATATACATTCAGCAGATGGATAATGGACGGAGCTACGATGCTCTGTTCGTAATTGACTTCGGAGGTCGGATAATTAGGCCCGTTTTCACAAAATACGTCTGCCATTGATTTGAAATCGTTCAGCAGAGTGTCCGCTTCGGCAGTAAATCCGTTTTCTTTCAATAGAGTATAGCCGTAGGTCGGGATATTGATGCAATAAAAACCATGCTTGAAATAACGGACCAGTGCACGCAGTGTGCCGTACCCGTCTTTCAGATATTGTTTATTGCCTGTGGTGCGGAACATGGTAAACCAGAAATCGGCTACCCACGGATAGTTGTATCCCCGGTTCTTGCTCTTGAAGTCTACGGTGGAATTGGTTGTGTAGTCCGGTTTCTGGATGCGGCGGATGAAAGATACGTAGTTGTTCAGGGCATCCATTAATTTTTTGTCGGAAGTACGTTGGTATTGTAGAGCCAGCAGAATCCCCATAGCCACCCTTTCTCTGGCTTCGTCGCAGTCAGAGCGTTTGCTGCCACTTTCTCCGTTGATGTAAAGGGATTCGGTATCGTTGTCATAAACAATGAAGGCACCGCTTCTAGGGTCACCGGGCTTGATGAACTGTTGGTGTCCGGCAATGAACTGACACCGGTGGTTGACCAGGCTGTCAAAGTTGCTGACGGCAAGACACTCTACCGACGTTTGCTTTCCGTTCCCGTAGGCCAGTGTGAAAATCTTCTCTCCGGGTTCATTTATTGTGGTGGTATAAGTGATGTTGTCACCGCTTACTTCTGCCACTTCTTTACCGTTCAGCAACAGCTTGCCTTTCAGTGAGGGGCAGTTGCTTTTGAACGAAACATTTATTTTTTCGCCTGCTTCTACTACATAACGGTCTGCTGAGGCTATGATCAGACCGTTGTCTATGGCTTTTGCTTGGAATTCATCCCAGTTGTCCGCCGATAGGAGTAACCATTGTATGGTATAACATTCTCCCGGCTTTAAAGTCTTGTCCTGTGGATTAAGTTGGAAAACACCGCGGAAGTTGGAGCTTCCGTTTTTCTGCGAGCGCTCCCTCACTTCATAGCCTTTAATGGCACCTTCTTCCATAATCAGTCCCAATCCGCCGGGGGCTCCGCTCATCCGGGTGCAATAGACATAGGCTTCATTTCCTCCTGCCCATATATGTGCATTGCAACGGGCTTCGTAGCAAGTCCGGGCATCCGGATAATTGTCATTGAAAGGTGTGTTGATGGCAATATCCTGTAAGTCGGCGTCTTTTTCTCCGGTGTTTACGAATTCGTAGGATTCTACCAGGTTCCCGTCCCTGTTCCATTTTCGGGCTACGTTTATTTCTATGTCACCTGTCTGGTATTTCACGGTCATGTGATGGCTCGTGTCATGTTTTTTTGTCGGGATATTCCAGGAGTATTCAGTGCCGTTTATCCGAAGATGTCCCAATCCCCATCCATAGCGGGAGTCCACCCATTCGTATTGTGTTCCATCCGTACGCAGGATCCAGTTCATGGAAGTGTCGCTTGTCAGATAAAGTCCGCTTAGCGCCCCTGTTTGTGAGTCGGCTTTGAACGTGATGTTTTTAGGGTAGCTACAACTGCCTAGTGCAATTAATGCCAAAGGTAATGCAGCATACAAGAAAAGCTTCATGATGTTTTTCATACTTATTTGGATTATTGATGTAACTGTGCAAAGAAAGGAATAAAAAGGGAAATTAATTTGTACTTTTCATACATAATCCTGTAAAATAGTTCATTTTCTTTATAAACAGGCTTGAAGTGCCTGTTATTTTGTGGTTTTGAATCATTTTTTAGGTGCGGGTTGTGCGGGATAACGCGGATTTTTTCTTATGATAACATGAGTTTATTATAAGACTAGCTTATAACTGACAGGAATATGAGCAAGACTGATATTGAATTTTAATAATCCTTTTGTCATTTAACTCAAAACCATCCTGTAACGAGTTATTTCTTATATCGAACTTATGTTAATGTTATATCCCGCCGGTAGAGTGGTTTGTGTCTTTCATTGTATGGTTAAGCCTTTTCTATCCTATCCCTAAGCTTAAACGAACGTATCCTTTCTATCTCCATAGCCTTTGGAGTTAACTCCCAAGCTTATGGAGATAACTCCAAAGGCTATGGAGTTAACTCCGCAAGTTTGGGAGATAGAAGTTGTCAGTAAAAGAACCCTTAACCTGAAGGATACAACCGCTTAGCTTGCCGTAGTTTATAGGATAATATATCCTTTCCGTATCCTTCGTTTATTTTATGTCCTGATTACATGTCTTTTATTTCATCCAAGTTCTTCTGGATATCTTCGTCTTTTAACTCATAATTCATCAAGTTACCTGCCAGGTATTGGTCGTATGAGGCCATATCAATCAGCCCGTGACCTGAAAGGTTGAACAGGATCACTTTCTCTTCACCGGATTCCTTGCACTTGTTCGCCTCGCGTACAGCGGCGGCGATGGCATGGCACGATTCGGGAGCCGGAATGATTCCTTCTGCTTGTGCGAACAAACAACCAGCCTGGAAGGATTCTAATTGCTGGATATCAACCGCTTCCATCAGATTGTCTTTCAATAATTGTGAAACGATGACACCTGCACCGTGATAACGGAGACCTCCCGCATGGATATTGGCCGGAGAGAAATTATGCCCCAGTGTAAACATGGGCAGCAACGGGGTATATCCGGCTTCGTCGCCAAAGTCATACTGGAATTTACCACGGGTCAGTTTCGGACACGAAGCCGGTTCGGCAGCAATGTATCGGGTTTGTTTCCCATTCAGGATAGTGTGGCGCATAAAGGGGAAGCAGATTCCTCCAAAATTGGAACCGCCACCAAAGCAACCGATAATCATGTCGGGATATTCGCCTGCCATTTCCATTTGCTTTTCGGCTTCCAGACCGATAACCGTTTGATGCAGTGTGACATGGCTTAATACCGACCCTAGTGTATATTTACAGTTGGGAGTGCTCATTGCCAGTTCGATAGCTTCGGAGATGGCTGTTCCCAGTGAACCTTGATAATTGGGATTACGGGTAATGATATCCTTGCCGGCACGGGTAGACATGGATGGAGAGGCGGTGACCGTTGCTCCGAATGTCTGCATGATGCTGCGGCGATAGGGCTTCTGATTATAGCTGATCTTTACTTGATAAACGGCAGCTTCCAGCCCGAATACCTTTGCGGCATACGATAGAGCGGCGCCCCATTGTCCGGCACCGGTTTCTGTAGTGACATTGGTTACGCCTTCTTCCTTGCAATAATATGCCTGGGCCAGAGCCGAGTTCAGTTTGTGGGAGCCGATGGGGCTGACACTTTCATTTTTGAAATAAATATGTGCGGGAGTCCCTAGTGCTTTTTCCAGTCCGTAGGCACGTACCAATGGTGTGCTGCGATAGTATTTGTACATTTCACGCACTGCTTCGGGAATTTCAATCCATGCGTCTGTCTGGTTTAATTCCTGTTTGCAAAGTTCTTTGGCAAAAATGGGGTAGAGGTCTTCCGGTTTCAGCGCTTCTTTGGTTTTAGGGTTCAACGGCGGCATGGGTTTGGTCTTCATGTCTGCCTGTATGTTGTACCAGTATTTAGGAATTTCATCCTCTGGTAAGATAAAACGTTTCTGTTTTGTGCTCATAATCTTTCAATTTAATAGTTTTGCGGTCAAAATTAGGTAAAAAAAGTATTCCTTACTAATTTTCAACTGCTTTTTTGTCGGGAACAATAAAAAAAGGGATGTCAGAGTAAAAATGCGAAGTTATTTGTTATTATAGGCAGAGATGTGAATATTTTGATTAAGTTTGTTTTCTGTTAATGCAAGATGATATCGACATGGAACCTTTACACAAACTATTTATCTATCGTAAGAAGTTAGTAAAACCGTACATAGAGCGATTGCTGAAATGGATGGACGGGATAACTTATATGATGTCGGCCTTGTTCATCCTTACATTGGTTTATGAGCATGGATTTCTTATTTCTTTTGAAGAAATGGAGATGATAAACACGCTGTATCATTTTGTCTGGATTGTTTTTCTGGTTGATATTTCCCTGCATCTTTTATTAAATTACTCGGATACCAAGCGGAAGTACCGGGGACTGGCATGGATACTGAGTCTGATGCTTTATCTGACTTTGATTCCGGTTATTTTCCATGAACCGGAGGTGCAAGGGGGAATTCATGATTTCTGGTCTTTTTTCCACAGTCGTTTATATCATGTGGTGCTGCTCACTTTGCTTTCGCTGCTGCAATTGTCTAATGGGATAGTCCGGCTGCTGGGCAGGCGCACCAACCCGTCTTTGATCTTTGCATCCAGTTTTCTCATATTTATTCTGATAGGGGCAGCGTTACTGATGCTTCCGCGTGCCACTTATCATGGCATTTCCTTTATCGATGCTCTGTTTACCGCTACCAGTGCCATTTGTGTCACGGGGTTGGTTTCGGTCGATGTCTCTTCTACATTCACGCCCGAGGGGTTGTTCATCATTATCATGCTGATACAAATCGGCGGTTTGGGAGTCATGACCCTGACCAGTTTCTTTGCCATGTTTTTTATGGGGAATACTTCGCTCTACAATCAGTTGGTGGTCCGTGATATGGTAAGCTCGCAGTCACTCAGTTCGCTGCTTTCCACCTTATTATATATATTAGGGTTTACCTTGGTGATAGAGGCTGCTGGGATGGGGGTTATTTTTTTAAGTATACATGGCACTATGGGCATGGATATTGAGGAAGAACTGGCTTTTTCTGCTTTCCATTCCATCTCTGCCTTTTGCAATGCCGGATTCTCTACTTTGTATGGAAACTTAGGTAACGAACTGGTACTTCATAATCATAACTTGCTATATATCACTATCTCTTTCCTGGTTATTTTGGGAGGTATAGGTTTCCCGATTCTGGTAAATCTGTATGAAACGGTTTCTTATGAAAGCAAGCGCTTGTATCACCGTTATGTCAAAAAGAATAAGAGGACAATCCGTAAAATACATTTATATAACCTGAATACCCGTATCGTATTGATTATGACGGCTATCTTGCTAGTGACGGGTACTGTGGCCATTGTTGTTTTCGAATGGAATCATGCTTTTGTGGGAATGACGGCTACAGAGAAATGGGTGCAGGGCTTCTTTAACGCAACTTGTCCCCGTACGGCAGGATTTTCAAGTGTGGGCATGACTACTTTCAGTGTGCAGACGTTGCTGCTGATGGTGGTGCTGATGATGATTGGCGGCGGTACGCAGTCTACGGCCGGTGGTGTGAAGGTGAATGTGTTTGCTGTAGTCATGTTGAACTTGCGTGCTATTCTTATAGGTGCCGATAAAGTCAATATTTTCAACAGGGAGTTATCTCATGATTCCATCCGGCGTTCTAATGCCACATTGATTCTTTATCTGCTGATTGTTTTCGCGGGTATCTTCGGTTTAAGCATTCTAGAGCCGCAGGCTTCAGTGATGGCGTTGGTTTTTGAGTGTACTTCGGCACTCAGTACGGTAGGTTCAAGCCTGGATCTGACACCTACTTTGGGAAGTGACAGCAAACTGATTGTCATTGTTCTGATGTTTATCGGACGAGTAGGGGTGCTTACTTTGATATCCAGCCTTATTAAACAGAAAAAAATAACAAAATATAAATATCCGAGTGATAACATCATAATCAACTAGTTATGAAATACATTATTATTGGTTTAGGAAATTACGGCGGAGTGTTGGCCGAAGAGCTTTCCGTATTGGGACATGAGGTGATAGGAGTGGATACAAACGAGCATCGTGTGGATGTGTTGAAGGACAAAATCGCGACTTCTTTTATTATTGATGCTACGGACGAACAATCGCTCAGTGTGCTGCCACTGAAAGATGTGGATGTGGTTATTGTTGCTATCGGCGAGAATTTTGGTGCTTCTGTGCGTGTGGTGGCACTGCTGAAAAAGAAAGGAGTGAAACATATCTATGCCCGTGCGGTAGATGATGTGCATAAGACCGTGCTTGAGGCTTTTAATTTAGATAGTATTCTGACACCGGAGAAAGAAGCGGCACGGAGCTTGGTTCAGTTGTTGGATTTACACGTCAATGTGGAGTCTTTTCAGATTGACGAGGAACATTATGTGATGAAGTTCAAACTTCCTTCTTGTTTTGTAGGCTATAAGGTGAGTGATCTGTCATTAGAAACGGAATTCAATATAAAAATCATTGCATTGATAAAAGGGGAGAAAGTGCTGAACGGTTTGGGTATTTCGATATTGGAGCATCAGGTGGAGAATCATTTTGAGGAAAATTATGAGTTGGAGGAGGAAGATCAGTTGGTCTGCTATGGGCTTTATAAGAATTTTATGGATTTTTGGAAGGCGTTGTAGCAGGAATGCCTTTCAAAGAAAGAATATTTTTTTCTAAGTGAGATTAAACCTTTTCTTTTGGGTTTAGTCTAATTTAATAAATAATTTAGTTTAGTTTTTAGTTTTCTCTGAAGGCCGGCCAATGTGATATTGCCCGGTTTTCGCTTTTTATGGAGGTTTTCTTGTGAGTGTCCGTTACTTTTTGTTACTTTGTCACCTAGAAATCGAGATTTAGATGAAACAGATATATTTTTTATTTGTCGTTTTGCTGGTTGTAATGACCGCTTGCGGAGGTAAGAAAGAGGCTTCCGTTGATGCAGAACAATTGATGTTCCAAATAGACAGTGTGGATCATGTGACAGGTTTGCAGCGTATGCAGGTTTCACGTATTGACCAGCATATTGTCAGTGGCGGAAAAAAATATAATTTGTTTATAGAGCGTGCTCCCAGTGATTCTCTGCCTTCAGTCAAAAGTGACTTGGGAATTTTTGCCGACAATCGTATCATCGTTAGAATTTCCCGTGAAAATGGGAGCCGGGTCTTTGCCAAAACTTTTACCAAGCAAAGTTTCTCTGGATTCGTAAGTGCTGATCATCTCCGTCATTTTATATTGGAGGGCGTGGTATTTGATGAAGAGAAGACCCGTGAAGGAAAAAATATCATATTGGCTGCCAGTGTGAGTTATCCTCAGACAGATTTGTATATTCCTTTCTCCATCACTATTACTCCTGAAGGAAAAATGAGCATATCTAAAAATGAGGATATGGAAGAGCTTCCTCCTATGTTGGAAGACAGCCTTAATTAAATCTAAAATACAGGAATAATTTTTCGCGTCATAATCTTTTTAGGCGGTTAGTTGTTGGTATGGCATTAACTAACTAAAGAATAAATTAGATTATGAGAAAGATTTTATTTTTAATGGCTATGCTGGTATGCTCTCTTCAGTTCGCCATGGCAGGCGATGTTGTGACCCGCGATGTGAATAAGCTTCCTGTTGCCGCACGTGAAATGATCAGCAAACATTTCTCTCAGACTAAAGTTGCGTATATCAAGATTGAAAAGGACTTGTTTCAGACCACTTCCTATGATGTAAAATTGGCCGATGGCATTGAATTGGAGTTCAATTCAAAGGGAGAGTGGCTTGAGATAGATTGCAAGAACAAGGCAGTTCCCTCTACTTTTATCCCTCAGGCTATTTCCAAGTATATGAAAGCTAATTATAACGGGCATAAAACGGTGAAGATAGAACGTAACCGCAAGGGATATGAACTGACATTGGAAAATGGATTGGAAGTAGACTTCGATCAGTTTGGAGGATTCTTGAAGTTGAGCGATTAAAAAAGATTTTTTCTGTAATAGGGGAACTATCTCTCCTTATAGTAATGATGCCATAAGAGGGTGTATCAGAAATAAATTGAACTATCTTTTTATTATCAGCGTTGAAAAAGATAGTTGCAACGAATTTTGATTCACCCTCTTATGTATTATAAATACAGTTCTCGGTCTTTGCCCTGTTATTAATCCATCGGCTCGTAATCCTTTGCCAGACCGCCTTCGCTGGTTTCCTTATATAAGGAAGGAAGGTCATGACCGGTCTGTTTCATTACTTCCACCACTTTGTCAAAGGATACACGGTGATTACCGTCTGTAAAGGCAGAATAGATATTGGCATCAAGAGCTCGGGCCGCTGCATAGGCATTTCTTTCGATACAAGGGATTTGTACCAATCCGCATACCGGATCGCAAGTCATTCCCAAGTGATGCTCCAAGCCCATTTCGGCTGCATACTCTATCTGGGCCGGGCTACCTCCGAATAATTGGCTGGCAGCGGCGGATGCCATTGAACAGGCCACTCCTACTTCTGCCTGGCAACCGGCTTCGGCTCCGGAAATGGAGGCGTTGTGTTTTACTATATTTCCTATCAATCCGGCAGTAGCCAGTGCTCTTAAAATCCGCATATCGCTGAAGTCACGGCTTTTTTGCAAGTGATAAAGTACAGCCGGAACCACTCCGCATGATCCGCAAGTAGGGGCTGTGACGATTTTGCCACCTGAGGCGTTTTCTTCACTGACTGCCAGAGCGTATGAGAATACTAACCCGCGGGAACGCAGATTGTCCTTATAACCTTTTGCCTTAATATAGTAAGTGGAGGCTTTTCTGCGCAGATTGAGTGGCCCGGGTAATACGCCTTCTTGATCCAAACCACGCTCAATGGCTTCTCTCATGGTTTTCCATACTTCTGCCAGATAGTCCCAAATGTCTTCGTCTTCACATTGCTGGACGTATTCCCAGTAATTGCGTCCGGTACGTTCACACCAGTAGAGGATTTCACTCATACGGTTCATATCATAGATTTCCGGAGTTGAGCCTTTGTCGTGCCCTTCTTCGGCTAGAGCACCTCCGCCTACACTGAAAACAGTCCATTCATCTGTCACCTTTCCTTTTTCATTCAAAGATTTGAAAGTCATTCCATTGGGATGAAACGGATAGAAGACATGGGCTTTCCAGATAATTTCTGTAGGCGCATGCGGTTGCAATGTATCTAAAATGGCTACATCGGTCATGTGTCCTTTACCGGTAGCGGCGAGGCTTCCATAAAGAGTAACTTGAAAAGCTTTGGCTTCGGGATGTTTTCCTAAGAAGATTTCAGCAGCCTTGCGCGGTCCCATAGTATGACTGCTGGACGGACCGGTGCCGATGCGGTATAGTTCTCGGATAGATTTCATTTCGTTTTATAAGGTTAGTTATTATGAGGAACAAAGGTATAAAATAAAAGGGGGAAAGTAGCAAAAAAGGAAAAGAAAAACTCTCTTGACAAATAGGAAAGTTGTCAGGAGAGTTTGGAAAACCACCGGTAGGATTTGGTGTATTGTCTTTATTCTAATTGTCTTTGGATACCTTTGTCACCGACGACAAAATACTGATTATTTTCAATCAGCATGGCACGTCCGCGCTTTTTTTCCCGGTTTTCTTTATTGTCCACATTTACTCCGATAACCTTGCCGTTATAGAAAGTGGAAATATCTTTGAAAATGGTATGTCCCACAATAATGTGTTTTGCCTTATAACGGTCCATAATCATTTCTAGGGAGTCTTTTGCCAGCGGATTGTATTTGCCATCGGTGCGTACCAGTCCGCGATACCAGATGGGACCGCTGTTTCCATACAGGAAGGCTGTGAGTGGAGAAAGCGCTTTGCGTTCTTTTTTCGTCATAAATAGTCCTTTACTCATTTCTTCATTGACAGTGGGAATGCTCAAGTTCTTGTCATAGAAGTCTTTGCCCAGTCCGGCATGTACATATAGGTCGTTACCTATCATTTGCATGGTGTTACGGGTTCCCAACCATCTGCCCAGTTCGGTATTGGGACCGAATAGCCGGGGGTACTCCATCTTTAGTTTTTCTGCTAATATTTTATATTTTTCTTTGGTGTATCGGAGGTCATTGGCCAGCACCATCGGTTCATGATTTCCCAGTATGAACGATACGTGTCCTCCGGCTTTGGCTGCTTCCTCTTCCAGTTTGTAAAATAGCCAGAAGATTTGCGGTACATCTTTTCCTCTGTCAAAAATATCACCGATAATCATCAGATGGTTTTTCCCGAAGCTCCATTTGTAGTCTTTATCAATGATATGATTGCCTTGTAACAGGCTGATTACACAGTCCAGCCTTCCATGAGGGTCGGACATGACAAAAACTTTGTCTGCCTGGGGATAATTCCATCCGGGACGTTTTACCGGGTGTAGTTTTACATCAAATGGAAACCTGCCTTTGTGGTCTGTCACATGCAGGGTAAAGTTTTGAGGTAATGTGGTATAAGTGGTATCAATGATATTCCCTTTCTTATCTACATTGATTATTCTGATTTGGCCGTCAGGCTGATACAATACGTATGGACCGTCGGCTGTTAATTCTTCTTTTTTCTCTTTGTCTTTCTTCTTGTCTTTGAAATCAAGAGTTCCGGCACTAAGGCCGGAACTGATGAATGTGAGGGTAAATGCAAGAAGAAAGTAGTTGATAAAATTAGTCTTGCTTGTCATCGATTTGATTTATAATTCAGTTAGATTTTATCAATTTGTGTTGACTATTATTTCAGATATTCTGGTGTTTGTACAATATTAGAATTAGCATTAATTTCTTTTTGAGGAATAGGTAATATTGTACGATAATAGTTTCTGTCGAAATCCATAGATGTTTTTTCGTCAGCGAAATGCACTACCTCTTTCATCATATCGTCTGTTTCGTTAATACGAGTTACTCGTAAGTTATTACGTAATAAGTCAAACATGCGGTGCCCTTCACCAATGAGTTCTTTCCTGCGTTCTTCTAGAACATCATCAAGGGTAACCTTTGCGGGCATCGTATAGTCCGGATTTCCTCGGAGTGCAATGGCTTTCAGGTATTTTGCAGCTTTTGTTACATCTCCGTTTTTCACGGCTGCTTCGGCTGCATTTAAGTAAGTTTCGGAAAGACGTACTATAGGAATATTGGCATCCATAATATTTTCTCCAGGTTGTGGTTGATACTTATTCAAATACATTACTTTTTTGTCTTGATTAACTAATAACTTAATGCGTACATCATTAGGCGTTTCTAACAGATGGTGATAAAAACTGACTGTAATGCACATATCTTGATATCCTTTTGGAGAAGTTAGATATCCCATACTTTCATTGCCGGGGCTTTCGGTAGTAGTATTGACTATTTCGAAGAGAATTTCTCCCGGATTTGCTTCGGAGGCTTCCGTACCCCATACAGTGGGATATTCTTCGGTATTCCATAATTGGTATTTATTGGCTTCCGATCCTTTTATTGCTTCTTCTGCAGCTTGTAAAGCTTCACTGTTCTTCCCCATATACAGATATGCCCGACTTAACAAAGTTAATGTGGCCCATTTACTGATTTTACCTTTCTTATTTAAGGATAAATCTTTTTGATTCAAACTAGTACCTGACCATGAATATGTGGGTATCATTAAACTAGCCGCATTCTTTAAGTCTTTGATTATTTGATCATAACATTCAGCTACAGTGTTACGTGAAGGCTTACTGTCGGCAGTGGCTGATGCTGAAGTGATGATAGGTACTCCTAAAGAGGCTCCGTTATCTTTTAAATAAGTATATCCGAAGAAGCGCGTAAGGTCAAAAAGGGCCAGACCACGTATTGCTAATGCTTGTCCTTCCAAATCATTGCGGAAGATATGCTCATCTTCATCGTTTGGAAGAATTTCGATATTGTCAATGCCGTCTAAAATTACATTACAGTTTTGAATGATGGAATAAAGATATGACCAGTGTGTACTTGGTCCATTTGCAGGTAACCAATCCATTTGGTAATAGTGAGCTGTTCTACAAGTTGATTGTACAGCTTGCATGTCATCTCCTGTTACATCTCCGTAGTAGATTAAACGCCCGGAATACGCATAGGCATTACGCATTGTCGCATAAATGGCGTTTAGTGAATAATCAATGTCGGAGAGAGATTTGATACTCGTTTCTGTTGGAATTTGTGTGGACGGTTCTAAATCCAACCAATCGTTTCCACATGAAGTAAACAATCCGATGGATAAGACTATTGATAAAAAATTATGTAATGTTCTCATATTGTTGTTTTTTAGTGGTTAAAAATTGATGTTGAAACCAAAAGTAACGGTTTTTAAAGGCGGTGTGGTTTGAGTTGCACTACCGGCACTAACAGCTTCAGGATCATAATTGTCATAGGCCGCCCATGTCCATAAATTGCTTGCTGATGCATAAAAACGAACATTTCCTATATTGATTTTATTTGTCCATTCTTTAGGTAACGTAATGCCGAATGTGATATTTTTTAAGCGGAAATAATCAGTACTGTGGATACGGCGGCTACTTGTTATTTTATGCATTGATACAGAAGATGATTTACCCGGCATATATACTTCTATATTGGTTTGATCACCTGGCTTTTTCCAGCTATCACGATAATAAGTCGGAATGTTTGCATAGGAATCGTAACCGCCATGTTCTGTCTTTTGTGCCCAAGTATCATAAGAATATCCTCCGAATTGATAGGAGAATAAGAAATTTAAATCAAGCCATTTATAACGCAATGAATTAGAGATACCTCCGTTAACAGTTGGTTCTGCATGTTTATAAGGAATGAATTGTGCATTTTTAGAGTTCTCGGTAATTTCTTTTATATAATTTCCGTTCTCATCCAATTCATTGGTATAGAATAGAGGATTTCCTGTTTCAGGATTGATGCCCGCAAATTCTTGTACATAGAATGTACGATAAGAACTTCCTACTTTGTGTATTTGGGTTCCACTGACAATTTGTGTCTGTTCGCCATCTAATTTTACAACTTTATTGGAGTTATGACCTAAATTGAAAGTTGTATTCCAGTTAAAGTCTTTTATTTTAATATTAGTGGAATTAATAGTTAATTCAATACCTTTATTTTTCACTTCACCTATATTCATTAAATAACTACTAAATCCTGTTGTCATGGATACAGGACAGTCCATTAATAAGTTTTTAGTTGTACGGGTATAATATTCAATCGTGAAGTTCAGACGATCCCAAAAACCAAAATCCAAGCCAATATTCATATTATAATTGGTTTCCCATTTCAGATTAGGATTTGCAATTTGGGACATTTGAATACCGGGTTGCTCCAAGTAACCACCACTAATGGAGCTTAATCCCATATAGCCGAAATAATCAGAAGGAAGAGTACCGTTTACACCGTATGATGCTCTTATACGCAAGTCTGTCAACCAATCTTTTACAGGTTGCATAAATTCTTCTTCAATAGTACGCCATGCTCCGGATACAGACCAAAATGTTCCCCAACGATTGTCACGGTGCAAACGTGAACTGCCATCAACACGAAAACTAGCTCCTAGATAATATTTATTTTTGTAATCGTAATTCAAACGGCTTAAATAGGATACCAGTCTGTACCTTGAATCACTTCCCCCTACAGATACTGTTTTCATTCCATTACTAATGGCATGTTTGTCGGGAGTTGTAAAATTGTAAGCTTCCCCTGATAAATAGTCATTGTAGGTATCATCAATTTCATATCCGGCAAGAAAGTCCAAATGATGAATGTTGTTGAAAGTAGTTAAATAGCTTAAGGTGTTACTCCATACCATTTTTTTATATTCTCTTATGCGTTTTACTACTTCTCCATTTTCATCTTCACCGTTGGAAGTACGTGGGTCATACCATTTCTCACCTTTTACAGTAGTGTAATCATAACTGAATGTTGTTTTGAATTTCAGATTTTTTATGATTTCGTATTCGGCATAAAGCGTATTGAATGCGCGTAGCATTTTTTCATGTTTATAATCGTATTCAGCTGATAATTTGGGGTTGCGGTCATTGGCTTTACGAATAAATTTACGATTCCAACTGCCATCTTCATTGTAGACCGGATCTGAAGGAGTAGCCCAATTACGTGAGGAATAGAAAGGAGATGTATAAGTGAATCCTTCGTCATAAACACTCTGATTTACATTTGAGAAAAGTATCTTGGCGCCTACAGTCAATTTGTCTGTTGCACTGAAATCTGCGTTCAAACGCCCTGTTACACGTTCCAAACCGGAACCTTGTACAATACCGTTCTGCTTCATATATGATAAAGAAGAGTAATATTTAAATTTATCGCTGCCACCGGCTAGTGATGCTTCATAGGTAGAATGATGTCCCTTTTGGAAAAGCTCTTTATTCCAGTCTGTGAAACCACACCATGGAATTGGAGCATATTTATCGATTTGCCCATCTGCATAAGTTTTACTTTGTGACATTAGCTCTTCCTCTGATATATTAGGATTTTTATCAGCTAGTTTACGTTGTTGATATAATATCAATCCATTGTAAATATATTCACGTCGTTCTTCTCCCCCCATAACTGGGCGATAATCCATTGCGAAATCATTGCTACCCCAGTCTGCTTTTAATGAAATTTGTGCTTTTCCGCTTTTTCCTTTCTTGGTGGAGATTAAAATAACTCCATTTGCAGCACGTGAACCATAAAGGGAGGCTGCTGCAGCATCTTTTATTACTGTAATATTTTCAATATCCGAGTTGTTTAATGTAGACATTATGTCAAATCCGGAGTCGGAGCTGGTAGCAGCAACAGAACCGGATTGGACGGGAACACCATCGATTACGTATAGTGGAGAATTGCTTGCATTGAAAGAACCCATACCACGAATACGGATAGAAGTGGAGGCACCAGGCTGACCTGAACTGGAAGTGACTTGTACTCCGGGAGCATTACCTTCTAGCAAACTGGAGAATGAAACTACGGGTAAATCTTTTAATTCTCCTGTCTTCACAGTAGAAGCAGAACCTGCGTATGCCGATTTCTTGAAAGTACCATAACCGGTAACAACCACTTCTTCCATAACATTATTATCAGGAGCCATGACTACTTTCAGTATCTTTCCGGCAGTGGCTTTTATTTCCTGCTTGCCATAACCTATATAGGAGATAATCAAAGTGGCAGGTATACGGTCTACATCTAATGAGAAGTGCCCGTCCAAATCTGTAGTAGTTCCATTCGTAGTACCTTTGACTAAGATATTCGCTCCAATAATAGGTTCTCCCGTCTCATCCAGTACTGTACCGGTTAATGTTGTTTTCTGTTGAGGAACAGCAGACTCTTTTTCTTCAATTTGCTTGATAGCAATAACGCCGTTGTGAACTGAATAGGTCAAACCGCTATTCATAAGACATTTATCAAGCACATTGGCTATTTTTTCGTTATTTACATTTAGGTTTTGGACTTTTATTTGTTTTACATCATTGGTGCTGTATACAAAAGTAAAGTCGGTTTGTCTTTGGATTTCCCAAAGAATTTCACTCAACGTGGCATTCTTGAATGAGGCTGTGACAGTGGCTTGTGCAAACACTTTGTTGGCAGCCTGCATAAAACCTGTGGTAATGATACAGAAAAATAGGAACGTAATCCACAAACGTTTACTACTTTTACCGTGATTGGTGTAGTTGTGTTTTTTGTCCATAATACATCATTTTTATTAGTTATAGAATGTGATTGTTTTGTTATTGACTTTTACGTGTACTTTTTGAGTCTCTTCCAACAAACGTACAAATGGAGTGATTTCCGAATACCGATCTACATTGCATCCGAAGCGTAGGTCTTTTATTTTCTCATTGGCAAAAATTACTTCCATGTCATACCAGCGTGATAGTATTTTCATGATATCTTCCAATCGCTGGTCTTTGAAATGAATTTTTCCTTTTATCCATGAAGTATAAAATCCGGCATCTACCATGCGTATCTGTATGCTGCTGTTTCCGAGGCTGATGGTAGCTTGCTGGGAAGGCTTTAAAATACAGCTTTCTCCAGTTTCTGTATTTACTTTGACAGAACCGTTTACCAAAGTTGTCTGATACTCTTCCTGTGGATAAGCAGAGATGTTGAATGTGGTTCCCAACACTTCTACTTGCATGCCTTGAGTGCATACTATAAATGGTTGCCCTGTTTTGCAGACTTCAAAATAGGCCTCGCCTTCCAGTTCCACTTTGCGTGGACCGTTATCAAATGTCACAGGAAAGCGGAGACTGGTCATTGCGTTCAGATGCACTTTTGTTCCATCACTTAACAATAGAGCATATTCTCCACCTCGTGGAGTTTCCACTTTATTATATACAGGCTTGTTTTTTGGGGCTGTTTTTGATGTTACTTGGTAATTCAGCATTGTAGAGTCCATGTGGACTCGGGCTCCGTCTATTTTCTCAAGCAGACTCTCTGTTTCTTTATTTATATGGATTGTCTGGCCGTCCTCCAATGTCAGAATAGCTTTGGATTCCCCAGGTAGAATGGATTGTGCGATGAACTGTTTGTCCGAAAGAGAAACGGGCGAGGTGAATTTCATGGAAATACTTACAAAAAGGACAGGTAACAGAATGATTGCGGCATAACTTACTATTTTGATATATCTGCTTCTGTTATTATTTCTTTTGATTCGCTTTTCCACTTCTTTCCATCCGGATGAAGGATTGAATGCCGTATTTTTCCGGAAATGTTGCTTTTGGTTTTCTTCATCACAAATTTTCTTGAATAAAATCTCGTGCGCTGTAGATTCTTCTCTCCAAGCAGTTAGTTTTATTGTTTCTTCCGGGGTTATTTCTTCCGACAGATACCTTGCTATGAGGTTGGCTATATAGAAATCTTGTTTTATCATATTTTGACCTGTTTTTTATCTCTTTTATAATAAAACAGGTCTGTTTGAAATTTGGGTGAATAGTAAAACGACTTTTTTGAAAAAAAACAAATTAATGTCTTTTTATATAAAGAACAAGAGGAAGTAATAGTAGTCTTTCAAATTCTCTCTGAGTTTCTTGTAGGCTATTTTCTTTAATGTATGGACTGTTTCTGTAGATATGTTTAGTCTGTCTGCTATTTCTGCGTTTTTTTTCCCTTCCAGAGATAGTTGCATAATGGCTTTCATTTGGTCAGGTAATTTATTTATGGCTTCAGAAACGATACGATAAGTTTCCTCTTCAACGATTGCATCGTGAAAAAAGGAATCCTTTTTCTTTTCGATGACATTTTGAGCGTATTCATATACTACTTTTGAATGCTCCAGTTCGTTGAGTGCTTTATTGCGTACAGCTGTATATAAAAATGCTTTTACCTGATGCAGATAAAAAAAATCTTCTCTTATTTGCCATAGTTTGGCAAATGAATCTTGTACAATATCTGCTGAAGTTTCTTGGTTTTCTGTATATTGATTGGCAAATAAGCATAGAGTTACATAATATTTATTGAAAATATCATGAAACCCTTGCTCATTAAGCTTAATACTTATAGTTGTATGAGAAGTTCCCGCTGCCACCTTTGCTTTTAATTTTCTCTAATTTTAGTGCGAATATAGAGAAAATTAATTAAAAACAGCCTCTTATTCTATTAAAATATTATTTTAAGTCTACTACAGTAATACCTGCCCCACCAAATTGTACGTGTTCGTCTTGATAGTGTGCTACTCCTGGAACACTTCCCAAATAGCTGCGAATCAGGGTGCGCAGTATGCCTGTACCTGTTCCGTGAAGGATACGTACACGGTCTATTCCCAATAGTATGGCATCATCGATAAAATAAGTTACTGCCTGTATCGCTTCATCGCCACGCATACCGCGTACATCAATATCTTGTTTGAAATTTAGTTTCTTTTCATATACCCGATCTTGTGTTTCACTGCTGACGAAGGTACTTTTTACCATTGTTTTCTGGGTGGGCTGTATTGGTGTGCTACGTTCCAGCTTATCCAGTTTTACATTGGTTTTTATCATTCCGAACATAACTATTGCATTTTTGCCATTAATTCCTAGTACTTCTCCGACACTGGATTGACCTTTGATCTTTACAGTGCTACCTACAGTGATAGGCTGTTCTTTGGGTATTGACAGTTGGGAAGATTCCGTCTTGGCTTTATCCTTTTTGTTTTTTTTCCGCTCTTGTTTTTCACGGAGTTTTTCCATTTTCCGGATGATTTCATCTTCCTTGTTCTTTTTCTCGATATCTTCTATCTGATTTTTAAAATCAGTCAGTTCCTGACGTGCCGATTGTGTACGTTCTTTGTCGGCTTGTGCTTCCTTGATGATACGGATGGTATTTTCAATTCGGGCATTTGATTCCTGTATCAATCTTTCCGCATCTTCTTTGGCCTTTCGCAAAATCTCTTTACGACTTTTCTCCAGTTCCTGTAGTTCTTCTTCGTATTTGGCGATGGTTTCTTCCATCTGTTTTTCTCGTTTGCGGATGTTCTGACGCTTGGTTTCCCAATAACGTTTGTCACGTACGATATCTTGTAGATATTTATCAGCATTGATATATTCACTCCCTACAATTTCGGATGCGTCGGCTATAACTTCTTCCGGTAAACCTATTTTCCTAGCTATTTCTACTGCAAATGAACTTCCCGGATTTCCTATTTGTAATTGGAATAAAGCTTGCATTAAATGCCTGTCATATAACATGGCACCATTAACCACTCCTTCGTGATCTTCGGCAAAATGTTTCAAATTTTGATAATGAGTGGTGATAACGCCGAATGTGCCCTTTTCATTGAAACGTTTCAACACAGCTTCAGCTATGGCTCCTCCAATTTGTGGTTCTGTACCTCCGCCGAATTCATCAATGAGGATAAGGCTGCGTTCGTTACAGCTTTTCATCATTGTTTTCATGTTGGTAAGGTGTGAGGAGTAGGTACTCAGATCGTCTTCGATACTTTGTTCGTCACCTATGTCTATAAAGATACTGCCGAATAATCCGGCATGGCTACGTTCATGCATCGGAACCGGCATACCACATTGTAACATATATTGTAGTAATCCCACAGTCTTCAGACAAACGGATTTACCTCCGGCATTCGGTCCGGATATAATTAGAATGCGTTGATTTTTAGTTAGTTCTATATCTAGAGGAACAACCTTTTTATTATGCTTGGCCAGCGAGAGTTGCAATAGTGGGTGTATGGCCATGGTCCAGTCCAAAATCTGTTTGTCTTCCAATGATGGTTTGGTGGCGTTCGTCTGAATGGAAAAATGGGCTTTGGCACGGATGAAATCAATTTCTGCCAAAAACTCGTATGACTGGAGGATGGCGGGGACCTGTGGGCGAATTATGATAGAGAAATCTGTCAGGATACGGATGATTTCCCGGCGTTCTTCTCCTTCCAATTCCCGTATTCTATTGTTTGCTTCCACTACTTCGGCCGGTTCTATGAAAACTGTTTTGCCGGTGGATGATTCATCGTGTACAATTCCCTTGATTTTCCGTTTTAATCCCGGTGCGACAGGGATGACGAGTCTTCCGTCACGCATGGTAGGAGTTACATCTTTATCAACATAACCTTCTGCTTGAGCGTTGCGTAGAATTGCATTCAAACTGCGTGATATGCTTCCGGCTGTCGAGGCCAACTCTCTGCGGATGCGTAATAATTCGGAAGAAGCGTTGTCTTTGATTTTTCCGAATTTGTCTAAGATGTTGTTTATACGCGTAATGAGTTGAGGAAACACGATAATATCTCCTGCCAGTTTTTGTAGGGCAGGGTAGGGGGAGTTTTCTTTTTCTTGTTCTTCGTCATTCGAGGTCAGTGTCAGAAAATGGATGATATCACGAATTGTTTCTAAAGAACGGCGTAAATCAAACAGTTCTTGCTCATCCAAATACATACCTTCTACGCGGATACGTTTTAGTGATGGTCGTACATCAAAAAAATATTGGTCGGGAAAACTGTCTTCCTCTTGTATGATGCGCATGAATTCCATCACCTGTTCCAGCCATTCATTAATATCCTTAAAGGATTCTGAGAAGTTCATTTCATCTACTCTTTCTTGACCTAATGTGCTGAGACATTTCTCTTTTAGTAAATGACGGATGGAATCGAAACCTATTTTCTGTTCGAAATTCTGAGGGTATATCATGATTTATTTCTTTCGTTTATTATTCGTATGCAAAAATACGATTTGAAAATTTTATAGCAAAAAAACTGGTAAACTATTTGCTTATTTAAAATAAAGTCGTACCTTTGCAGCGCTTTCAACGGAAAGTACTTCTGAAAAGGAGTCTTGGAGAGGTGGCAGAGTGGTCGATTGCGGCGGTCTTGAAAACCGTTGTACTGCGAGGTACCCGGGGTTCGAATCCCTGTCTCTCCGCTGAACGCTAAAGATAAATAGTGGAAAAGCTAAGATGAGTTCCGTAAAATCAATATTTTACGGAACTTTTTTCATTTTGTCGACAGGCAAGAAAAGGACAAGAACAGAGTCTCGGGTCAACGTAACAATCTGAGGAATTTTATATTTAAGCATATAATTTAGCAAGTCTATATAAGAAAAAAGCTCTATCTCTTACTCCTCTGAACTGTGCTCTAAATGCTTTGATTTTAGCATTGAATGACTCAGCTTCGGCATTGGTTGCCCTCCTTTCAAAAAAATTGATTATATCCAGATAATGTGTTTGTATAGAACGTGCGACCCTTCCAAAGGTGAGGAACCCTGATTTATCTACTTCATCATACCACCTTGCCAGCCTTGTCAAAGCAATATCCTTAAACTTACACTGATGATAGATTAAGCCTAACCGCATAGACAGATAATATCCTTTCTTTATATCGGGATATTCCTTGAAAAGAATTTCAGCCCGTATTCTTTGAGACTGAGTCCATAAGGATTCCTTCTTGTAAAGCAGATAAATACTTCTCGCTAACAACTGCTTTCTTGTATCTCCATTAGCGAAAACAGGTGCATGATACATCTTTCCACAGGCCTTTGCATAAGCAATCTGAGTGGACTCTTCATCCAAAGCCTCCCAGCGAGCTTTTACACGCATCTCCTGCACAGCTTCATAAGCTAACTTCTGTACGTGAAAGCGATCGGTAACACGTTTGGCCGCAGGAAAGCAGATGCGTGCAATCTGCTCCATGTTAGGAGCCATATCCAAAGTAATCTCGCGCACTTGGTAACGGCGGCGACGGGATAGCTTAAGCAGGACAGAAGTGACCGTATGAACGTCCGTACCTTTAATGATAGCAATCATACTACCTTTACCACCGTGAGCTTCTTTATTGGTCAGGACAGTATAGAGTTCCCCACGCGAGAGGGCTACCTCATCAATACAGATACAAGCACCGATATTCTTTTCGAATAGTAGCCAACTCTCTGCATGAACAAGTTGGTCCCAATGGAGATAACCACTTAGATGGTTACGGTATTGACGCTCCAATAAATCCCCGTCAACTCCAGATAAAACACCTAAGAGCTTGCAACTGATCGGATAGCTATCAATATAGTTCTTTTAAAAAAGACGCAAAATCTTGCGTCATACGAGTACCTTCAGCCACCATACGCCAGTTACGAGAGATATACTCATTATGCTTCTTTAAGAGCCAGCGACGACGACGAATATTAAGGAAGACCTTCTTGCCACGAAGAGGAAAATCCTGAACAATAACAGGATCATAAAAGCCTTTACTCTCAGTATCCTGATCTGTATACTTCTCAGGAACGATATTTTTCTCCTCAAGATAGATCACAACTTCATTTACGCTTTCCTTCACATCAACAAGATCAAAGTAATCTAAAGTGCCTTCAGGAAGAAGAAGGCGATAACCGTTTAACTCCATAAGCTATGAATTTGGAAACAAAGATAACAATTTATAAATTTACCCCTCAGCTTTTTACATTGACCCGTTTTCAAACTTGGGAGAATTAGTTAGTTAAAACAAGCACTTGTTTTTTAAAGACAAGACGTTTCAAAGGTTACTAACATAATACAGACCGACAGGTTAGTAACGTGTCGGGTAACATGTTACTAATGTATCAGGTGAAAGATTAGTAATGTTATGCGTGAAAGATATAGAATCTTACAGGTATAACATATATATCAAAGAATGAACAGGCAGGCATAAAAAAGACTGGTGTTTTTTATATGAGAAGCACCAGTCTTATCTAATTAAAAAGATTCCTTTATCAGCATTTTATTTTCAATTCATTCAAAATAGCACGCATCTTTTCAAATGTTGTGATACGAGTCGGTACAAGCGGCAAACGCAATTTGTTTTCAATCAGCCCCATTACATTCAACATAGCCTTCACCCCAGCAGGGTTACCATCTACGAACAACAGGCTGAATAATTCCGTAAACTTATGATGAATAGTCAATGCATTTGCAAAATCACCCTGTAATGCCAAACGGGTCATACGGCTGAATTCACGCGGAAATGCATTACCGATAACCGAAATAACCCCTACAGCACCCAAAGTAATCAAAGGAAATGTAATACCATCATCACCCGAAATCACATCAAAATTAGCCGGTTTATTCTTGATGATATCATCCATCTGAGTAATATTACCCGATGCCTCCTTGATAGCGATAATATTCTTGAAATCACGTGCCAAACGCAAGGTGGTCTCAGCAGTCATGTTCACACCAGTACGTCCCGGCACATTATAAAGAACCACAGGAAGATCCGTTGCTTCAGCAATCGCTTTATAGTGTTGGTAAATACCTTCCTGAGAAGGTTTGTTATAATAAGGTACAGCAACAAGCACGGCATCAACTCCTGTCATATCATCATTTTTCAGCGTTTCCACAACAGCACGGGTACAGTTACTGCTAACCCCCAGCAGAATAGGAATACGTCCATTCACTCTTTCGATTATCAAACGTTTTATCTTGTCTTTTTCTTCTTTAGTCAAAGTTGGGGTTTCAGCCGTGGTTCCCAACACGCATAAAAAGTCTGTTCCATTTTGAAGCTGGTAATCAACCAGACGAAGTAACGCATCATAATCAACGCTGTCATCTTCCTTGAAAGGAGTAATCAACGCTACTCCCATGCCTTTTAATCTTGTCTGTATCATAAATGAATTATAAATTCTTATTTAATAGCCCACAAAAGTACGAATATTTTCTATTTTAGCGATAAAAATCACACTATTTTTACTTTATACTCGCTAAAAAGTCACTCTATCATTTGCAGAAACTCCTCTTCGCTCACAATGGTCACACCCAGTTTCTGCGCTTTCTCCAGTTTACTGGGCCCCATATTGTCACCTGCCAGAATAAAGCTGGTCTTGGACGAAATACTTCCCACATTCTTACCGCCATGCTTTTCAATTAACTCCTTATATTCGTCACGCGAATGATGGGCGAAAACCCCACTGATCACGATAGATTTCCCTGCCAGTTTGTCAGTGTGTTCCGAAGTATCCTCCTCATCGGCTTCCAGTCTCACACCCGCCACACGAAGACGCTCTATAATGTCACGATTCTTCGGATTAGCAAAATACAACAAGATACTCTGCGCTATTTTTTCTCCGATTTCATCGACATGAATCAAATTATCCAAACTCGCGTCTGCCAAAGCATCCATCGACTTAAAGGATTTTGCCACCTTCTTCGCCACAGTTTCACCCACAAAACGGATGCCCAATGCAAAGAGTACCCTTTCGAACGGCACTTCTTTGGACTGCTCTATACCTTTTATTATATTCTCGGCAGATTTTTCTCCCATACGTTCTAGGTTGATGATATCCGATGTTTTTAAAGTATACAGATCGGCAACATCACGTATCAATCCTTCCTGGTAAAACTGATCTACCGTTTCCGGACCGAGACCATCAATATTCATAGCTCTACGGCTGATAAAATGTTCTATTTTTCCCTTGATCTGTGGGGGGCAAGCGGCATCATTGGTACAATAATAAGCAGCTTCACCTTCATAGCGTACCAATTTACTGCCACACTCGGGACAATGAGTAATAAACTTTACTTTGTCACCTATCATAATACGGGCGTCTTTGTCCACACCTACAATCTTTGGAATAATCTCACCGCCTTTTTCTACATATACCATATCACCAATATGCAAATCCAACCCTTCTATGATGTCGGCATTATGGAGCGAAGCACGCTTTACCACGGTTCCGGACAACTGTATAGGATCCAGATTGGCCACCGGAGTCACAGCACCTGTTCTCCCCACTTGATAGGTCACCTTGTTCAAGCGGGTAAGTGCCTGTTCGGCTTGAAACTTGTATGCAATGGCCCATCGGGGTGATTTTGCCGTAAAACCCAAATTACGCTGCTGTCGCAAAGAATTCACTTTCAATACTATTCCATCCGTAGCTACAGGCAGATTCTTACGCTCCACATCCCAGTATTTGATAAAATCAAATACTTCCTGCAATGTTTTGCATTTGCGAGTGAGATCGGAAATTTTAAATCCCCATTTCTCAGCTTCTTTCAGATTTTCATAATGACCGTCGCACGGCAAATTATCTCCAAGTAAATAATAAAGGTAGGCATCCAGCTTGCGAGATGCCACAATAGCAGAATTCTGCAACTTCAATGTTCCCGAAGCCGCGTTGCGGGGATTGGCGAACAACGGTTCTTCGCGGGCTTCCCGTTCTTTGTTCAATTCCTCAAACACCACCCAAGGCATCAAAATCTCCCCACGAATTTCAAATGTTTCAGGATACCCCTTTCCATGCAGCACCAAAGGGATACTGCGGATGGTCTTTACATTGCCCGTCACATCATCTCCCTGCACACCATCGCCACGCGTCACGGCGCGCACCAGTTTTCCGTTCTCATAAGTCAGAGAGATGGAAGTTCCATCATACTTCATTTCACAACAAATTTCAAAATCCTCGTTCAGAGACTTCTTTACCCTGTCATAAAACTCGGTTACTTCCGTTTCCGAATAGGTGTTAGCCAATGAAAGCATAGGATATTTATGTACCACCTGCGTGAAATTTTTGTTTATATCACTTCCCACACGCATACTGGGCGAGTTCTCATCTCTATGTTCCGGATGTTTTTCTTCCAGATCCTGAAGTTCACGCATCAGCTTGTCAAACTCCTGGTCTGTAATCTCAGGCGCATTCAATACATAATAATTATAGTTATGTCGATGAAGCTCCTCGCGCAATTGGTCTATTCTTTCTATTTCTGTCATATATAAAAGGTAGTTTTCCCGCAAAAATAGCTATTTTTTGAATGAAAAACACCTTCCGACAAAGAGGAATTTGCTACTTTTGCAAAAAATAACCGAATATGAGAATAGACATCATTACCGTTTTACCCGAGATGCTGGAAGGCTTCTTTAACTGCTCTATCATGAGCCGTGCGCAGAAAAAAGGAATTGCAGAAATACATATACATAATCTGCGTGATTATGCATACGACCGTTATCGCAAAGTAGACGATTATCCCTTCGGTGGATTTGCCGGTATGGTGATGAAGATTGAACCGATAGACCGATGCATCTCAGCTTTGAAAGCAGAACGCGAGTATGACGAAATAATATTTACATCTCCAGATGGAGAGCAGTTTAACCAGCCGATGGCCAACTCACTTTCACTCGCAAAAAATTTAATTATTCTATGTGGCCATTTTAAGGGTATAGACTATAGAATACGTGAACATTTCATTACGAAAGAAATCAGTATCGGTGATTATGTTTTGACAGGTGGGGAGTTGGCTGCCGCCGTTATTGCCGATGCCGTAGTTCGTATTATTCCCGGGGTCATTTCTGACGAACAATCGGCATTGTCCGATTCTTTTCAAGACAATCTGTTAGCTGCTCCTGTATACACTCGTCCTGCAGAATACAAAGGATGGCAAGTTCCCGATGTGTTGTTATCCGGACACGAGGCAAAGATTAAAGAATGGGAACTTCAGCAGTCATTAGAAAGGACACAGCG